>Ga0265295_1001135_pt1 | contig 48489 bp, 45 predicted proteins | sample Munlansysbiofilm_FD_192503 | JGI IMG/M metagenome (GOLD analysis project Ga0265295, IMG submission 192503) | Leachate microbial communities from a municipal landfill in Southern Ontario, Canada - Methane capture system biofilm | ecosystem: Engineered > Solid waste > Landfill > Unclassified ...
TAAAGAGAAAAACGCCTAACGAGGCGTATACCGCGATGCGGCCGGCGGTCCAACAGGCAGCCTAACTATGGACAGAGATTTCACTTAAAAATTAGAAGATCTTGTTCAGACAAGTGGAGCCACCTCTGTTCAGGATTTTCGATCATTTCACATTATGCCCAACAGATAATTATGTAGTTTCTCGATAACAAACACAATGGTACATACGCCCAACAACGTCCCCGGGTCAGCAAGGTACTCGGCCGGCAAGGGGCCGTAATCCATGGTCAAGCTGCAACCGGGCGAAGTCAAACGTTTTTTACCGCTCCGAACAAAACACCTTGACCATTTTCATGTCAACTCAAGTTTCGGACCTGGATTTTCGACAGTGCAAAGCTGATCAACCTACTGAAACAATATCATTTCAACGTGAAAATCCTTTTGCTTTCTGATACATTGGATCTGGAAAAATACTCAATGATATCAAAAAGAAAGGATTGCACAAACCATACCTACTACGACAAGGAGCAAAACCCCTGGCTGTGTTCACCGCCATCTTCTTGTCGTTTGGCAGAATCAACTTCTCCTGTGGTAAGGGGATCAAAAAATACAGAGTACAACAACCATGATACAACCGGAAATTGAAAACCACATCCGTGACGATGCCTTTGCCAACTGGCTGGGCGCCACCATCGAAGCCATCGAGCCTGGGTACAGCCGCGTGTCGATCACTGTCAGCAAAACAATGCTCAACTTTCACGGCCATTACCCATGGTGGCCTGGTCTTCGCCCTGGGCGACATTGCCTTTGCCGCGGCAAGCAACTCCCACGGTCGTACCAGCCTGGCGCTCAATGTGGCCATCAGCTTTCTGCGCCCCGCCAACATAGGCGACCAGCTGGTGGCTGAAGCAAAAGAGGTGCAACCGGGCAAGACCACTGCTCTCTATGATATTGTCGTTACTGACAGGAACAGTCAAAAACTCATCGCCAAGAGCCAAGCCACGGTGTATCGTACGCGCGAGTCTTTTGTATAAACGGAGGTGAGTGTCTCCTTGTTTGAACCGGCAACAGTTCCAAGCTCGGCAAGCGACTTTCCCCTCATAGGAGCTCCCCATGGAAAATGCTTTCTCCGACCGTATCACCGATGTACCCAAATCGTTTATTCGTGAGATCCTCAAGGTAACCATCGATAAATCGATCATCTCCTTTGCAGGCGGCCTGCCAAACCGTGAATTCTTTCCGGTCAGGGGGTTGCAGAAGGCTGCCCACGATGTCTTTGAAGAGGCTGGTCACGAAATTTTACAGTACACAAACTCCGAGGGGTATCCAGAACTGCGGCAATTTATTGCCTACCGCTACCGGCAGAAAGACGGCCTCGATATCCCGGTTGAAGACATCCTCATCACCACCGGCTCACAACAGGGGCTTGACCTGCTGGGGAAGATCTTTCTCAACAAGGGCGATGATCTGATCATTGAGGAACCCGGCTACCTCGGCGCCATCCAGGCCTTTTCCCTGTACCGTCCCCGCTTTTCTCCGGTGCCGGTGCACGAAGGCGGTATGGATACCACAGCCCTGGCCGGGGTACTGCGTGAGCGGCAACCCAAACTCCTCTACACGGTGACGAACTTTCAAAACCCCAGCGGCATCAGCTATACCAACGAGAACCGTCACGCCGTAGCCGACCTGATGCAAGGTCGTACCTGCCTGATCATTCAGGATGACCCTTACGGCGACCTCCGTTTTACCGGCAACCGCAAGATCTCCTTTAAGCAGCTGCTGCCAGACAACACGGTCCTGCTCGGCTCATTTTCCAAAACCGTGGCTCCGGCCCTGCGATTGGGCTGGCTCGTCGCTCCGCGGCCAATCATGGAAAAGATCGTGGTGGCCAAGCAGGCTGCCGACCTCCATACCGACTATCTGGCTCAACGCATTCTGCATCGCTTTTTGCTGGACAATGATCTTGACACCCATATCGCCTCCATCATCAGACAGTATGGTCAACAAAAGGAGGCCATGATCAACGCTATCAAAACGTACTTTCCGGCCAATGTTCAATGCACCAACCCCGAGGGCGGCATGTTTCTCTGGGTGACTCTGCCTGAAGGGGCCTCGTCCATGCAGCTCTTTGAAATGGCTATTGCCAAAAAAGTAGCTTTTGTCCCCGGAACCCCGTTCTATGTTGACCGTAAGGACAGCAACACACTTCGCTTAAATTTCTCATGCTCCGATGAATCAACCATTGTTGAGGGTATCAAACGACTGGGTGATTCTATTAACCAACTCGTCGATAACTAAAAACTATGAGGAGACAGACGTATGTTAAACGCTAAAAAAACTGTGTATCTGCTGGCAGGCCTGGCCTTAAGTGCCCTTTTGTTCACCGGTTGTTCCGGCGATCAAAACAAAACCGAAGAAAAGAAAACAGTGACGCCGCAGGAGCAGCTGGGCAAGGACGCTGCAGAGGCGGTACAAAAACCGATGGAAGAGGCCCGCCAGGCAGCTGCTCAGGTTGAAGAGAAGACTGAGCAGGTTGTACAGGAGGCGGCTGATAAGACAAAAGAAGTGATCGACGAGACAAAACAGACTGTTCAAGACGTGGTCGATGCAACAAAGGAAAAAGTCGACGAGGCAAAAAAGGATGCTGAAGAAGCCGGCCTCATACCGTCTGACAAGAAAAAAGGTGCGGACCGAAAAAAGCTTGAAGGCTGTTGAGCACGGACTCGTAGTGATTGCGAGCTCTTAACCTGGCAGCCTTGCAGCAGGCAAATGGTCTAAAGCCCCACCGTGGATAAGGCCCGAACCGCCTCTTCCTGCTCCGGAGTCAGGGTTTTGGGAATGCGAATCGCGATTTTCACGAGCAGATCACCACGTTGTCCGCCGATTGGTCCGGCAGGAAGACCGTGCCCTTTGATCCGGAGCATGGCTTCCTGCTGGATACCGGCCGGTACCTTTACATTGAACTTCTTGCCATCCAGAGAGGTTATATCCACACTGGTCCCCAGGCAGGCTTCACTAAACGGAATACGATGCTCCACGACCAGATCATCCTTCTGACGCTGAAAAACCGGATGCGGTGCAACATGCATCTTAAGGTACAGATCACCTGCAGGACCGCCACCTGAAGAAGCTGCCCCCTTGCCGCTTAACCGAAGCCGTTTGCCGTCTTCAATTCCTTTTGGTACCTTGACAGCGACTTTCTCGGTCTGATCCCCGCGCCGCAGGCTGATGGTTTTTTCTGTTCCGTGCAGCACATCTTCCAGGGAGACCGTCATCTCATAGGTAAGATCACTGCCCTGAATCGGCTGAGGTCTGTAACTTCCTCCACTGTCGCCCCGCATACCGGTCTGCCCAAAAATATTCTCAAATGGTGAACCACCGCCACGAAAACCACTTGTGTGAAAAGTAGTCCCACCCCCGGAGCGAAACCCGCCGCCAAAGCCGAACTGCCGTAAAATATCATTGAGGTCAAAGTTACGAAAGATATCTTCCTGGCTATAGCGTTGTCGAAAACCAGCTGAACCAAAGGTATCGTACTGCTGCCGCTTCTCCTGATCTGAGAGGACAGCATAGGCCTCGCTTATCTTCTTGAACTGCTCTTCAGCCTCCTTGTTACCCGGATTTTTATCCGGATGATACTTCAGGGCCAGTTTACGATAGGCTTTCTTGATCTCGTCGGCAGTGGCATTTTTATCCACGCCGAGGATTTGATAGTACTCCATAGATGTGACTTCCCAATAAAGTTAGACAAACAGAATCTCCGGTGGCATCTAATATAAGTGCAAAGCATTTTTTGTCTATCAGACCGTCCGTATGACCGGCGTTTTTCGACATAAAAATCAATGCACAGGAGAGAACTGCGCACTGAGAGTGGATGATGGGCCGACAGCGTAGCGTCGTACCAGACGATCCAAAACCTCTCCCCGGACGTTGGTCGACTGGTTGAGTAAAACAACAAACGCCTGGCCGCCGGGCAGGTATCCGGCCAGATTGTACACTCCGGTCAGCGTGCCGGTCTTCATCCGGATGCCATGCTCGTTTTTCAGCAGATCAATCTGCGGCCGGAATCTGTTCAACAGCTGCAACATAGCCTGCACAGTCACCCGGTTACGCCGTGACAATCCTGCTCCCTCCACCTGCATGATTTCGTCGGCAGTATCCGGGCCCAGCTGTTGAACCAGCTCCTGATGCACAGCCTGCACAGCCTTGTCCCAGGTTGCCGGAAAACCGTACCTTTTGGCACCACAGGCAAGAAAAACAAGATTTGCCGTAAAATTGGATGAGTAATACAGCATCGATTGACTGACCTCAACCAGACTCCGGGTGCTGTAATGGGTATAGAGATGCCCTGCATCCTCCGGCACAATCTGTTGTCCGCCCAGACGGTCAACCGGTATACCTGCTCGCTGCAGAAACGCCTGGAAGAGTTCACCGGCGTACTGTGCTGTCCGGGCTTCAACATCACAGCCGCCGGTACAGATGTTGATCCTGTGCGCCCCAAGAGAAAGGCCTCGACCCAGTGTCTGCATGATCGGCAGGGTCGGTGTCTGAGCCTCACCGGAGACAATACGCCCACCGGAGTTCTTGACAATTGCCACAGAGTTGAAGTTGACCGAAAGCGGACCGACCGGTGCATCATAGGGGTTGGTACTCTGTTCCGAACCGGGTGTCTGAGCAGTCAGGGCAAAGGCAGAGGTATCAACATACAGGGTGTTAATGTGGTGTATCCTTCTTTGCCGCAGCTCTTGAACAACGGTTGCGATCTCTTCAGAGACAAGGGTGGGATCTCCCCAGCCCTTCACATAGAGATTGCCGGAGCGGTCAAAGAAAAAATCCGTACGGAATCGATGGTCCGGTCCGAACATGGCCAGCGCTGCGGACACAGTGGCTATCTTGAGCACACTGGCCGGCACCATCGGCTGATCCGGTCGACAGGCCTGGATAATCCGACCGTTACCATCGGCAACGCCATAGGCTCCCTGCGGCGCAAGATCAGCAAGGAGACGACAGTCCGCAAACCCGGGCTGCGGCGGACAGACAACCAACAGGGCCAACAGACAAAAACAGGAACGGTGGCTGAAGCTCCTCAGCCACCGTGCAGTACGTCCGGTCTGTTGCTCAACCGACCTTGGGCAGGCGAGCCAACGAGGCATCTATCTGTTCCTGCGGATAACTGTAATCGCTCAGCTTACCGTTGAGGTAGTTATCATAGGCGGCCATGTCGATCAGACCGTGTCCGGAAAAGTTGAAAAGAATAGTCTTGGGTTCTTTAGGATCTTTCATGGCCTCGATGATTGCACCGCGAATAGCATGGGTTGTTTCCGGTGCCGGGATGATCCCCTCGGTTTTGGCAAACAAAATACCGGCCTCAAAGCACTCCATCTGATGGACGGCCTTGGGGATGACAATACCATCACGGACCAGTGCCGAAACTATCGGGGCCATGCCATGGTAGCGCAAACCACCGGCGTGGATGCCGGGCGGGACAAAATCATGCCCCAGGGTGTACATGTAAAGCAACGGGGTCATCATCGCGACATCGCCGGAATCATAGGCCAACTTGCCGCCGGTCATCGACGGGCAGGAGGCTGGTTCGTACCCGATAAACTCGATTTTTTTACCGTCAAGATAATCCGGGATGAATGGAACCATCAAGCCGGCAAAGTTAGACCCGCCACCGCAGCAGCCGATAATGACATCAGGATACTCACCCGCGATCTCCATCTGCTTTTTGGCCTCAAGGCCGGTGATGGACTGGTGCAACACAACATGATTCAAGACTGAGCCAAGGGCATAGTTGGTGTCGTCATGAGCAGACGCATCTTCCAGTGCCTCGGAAATGGCAATACCCAGAGAACCGGGGGTGTCCGGGTCTCTGGCAAGGATCGCCCGACCGGTCCTGGTATCCATACTCGGGCTTGCCGCCACCTCTGCCCCGAAGGTCTGCATAATAAACTTGCGGTAGGGTTTCTGGTCATAGGAGACCCGTACCATGTAGACTTTACACTCAAGACCGAATCTGGAGGCAGCCATGGACAGGGCTGACCCCCACTGGCCGGCACCGGTTTCAGTGGTCAGTCTTTTGACACCTTCACGTTTATTATAATAGGCTTGAGGTACCGCGGAGTTGGGCTTATGGCTGCCCACCGGAGAGACACCTTCGTTTTTGAAAAAGATCTTGGCCTTTGTTCCCAGGGCCTCTTCCAGCTTATAGGCACGCACCAAAGGGGAAGGCCGCCATATCTTGTAGATTTCCAGAACCTCCTGCGGGATATCAATAAATCGCTCCTGACTCATCTCCTGCTCAAGAAGGCCCATGGGAAACACGGCGGCCAGCTTCTCCGGACCGACCGGCTGCAGAGTTTCCGGATCAAGCGGCGGCTCAAGGCCGTTGGGGATGTCCGGAATTACGTTATACCACCTGGTCGGCATCTCATCTTCGCGCAGAATAATTTTTTTCATGCTTTCTCCTTCTTTGTTTGGCAAATCAAATAGGTGGCGGCGCAGTTTCAGGACATGGGTATATCGTGCCGCACGCGATCGTCATGGGAAGCCTGATCCTCACCGCATCTGTTACGCGTCGGCTGGGATCAGTCGGTTCTATCTACAGCAATCCCGGGAAATTCTCAAGATGAGGATGTACTTTCAGAGACCGAGGTTTTCATTATCCGGGCAAGCAATGCCGATTGTTCATCAAGATTCAGGATCTTCATCAAAACTTCCCGTGGATTGGTTCCGGGCTTTCCCTGCTCACCGGATATTTCAAGCTGCAGAAATCCATTGTGCACGCTCAACCCGGTCACCAAAGAGCGCAGGTCTACTTTCTGCCGTCTGTTCTTACGAAACCGTTCAACAGAGAAGGTTGTACAGTTGAGAAAATCCTCGATTCTGTCAGAAAGGTCCTCCGGGAAAGCATCGCTGTGCACAACGTAACTGGTGACAGAGCGCATGGCCACCGTGCGGGGAGCAACAGCAATCGATACGACTCGAATGGTCTCAGGAAGCTGCCTGTTAAGAAGTGCAGCGGTAGCATCTATAGAGGTCAGGGGTTGAGACAGTTCCATATCAAAGTATTCCGCTTGACTCTCCACACCAACGGGCAGTGCCTGGCTGAAAGAAACACGAGGCGTCGGGTTAAAACCACTGGAAAATTTAAGCGGTAACCCGGCGCGCTGCAGTGTGCGAAACACCAGCTGTAAAAGCTCAAGATGACCGTAATACCGGCTCTGCCCTAAACGGGAGTAATGGACACGGTAAACATATCCTTTTACCGGCGGTCTGTTGGGTTGCTTTTCAGTGGTCCTCGCCTCTGCCTGGGGCAGACTGACCAACCGTTCGTGGACAATCGGACGTACAGTCTTAAAATCGCAGAGCCCGCATCCCTGACAGGCGTTATTCCGACAGTCCGGCGTGTACTGTTGCTGCAGGGCTCTGGCCAGCTCTTTTTCCAGGAAGAGACGATCAACCCCACTGTGCAGATGGTCCCAGGGTAAGATTTCCGTCAACTCACGACGCCGAAGGTAGCTTTCCAGTTGCAGGCCACAGGCTGCCGCAGCTTTTCGCCACCGCTCCAGATCAAAGTGCTCGGACCAGCTGTCAAGACGGGCACCATCCAGCCAGGCCCGCTCAATCAGGGTGGACAGTCTCCGGTCACCCCTGGCAAAAACGCCCTCCAGAAACGACTGCTCAGGATCATGCCATTTTATCTTAAACCCATGCCTCGGCACCATCTCCTTCAATCGATTGATCCGTCGCTGTGATTCCTCCAGACTGATCTGTTCCTCCCACTGAAAGGGTGTATGCGGTTTGGGAACAAAGGTACCCACGCCAAGGTTCATCTGCACGGGCCTGCCTTTCCCCGACCCGGCCTGTGCCCGTGCTTTTTTCGCAAGGTGAACAATACCCTCGAGATCCTCTTCGGTTTCCGTGGGCAGACCCACCATAAAGTAGAGCTTGATCAACTTCCACCCCAGAGCAAAGGCATCGCAACAGGTGGTCAGCAGGTCTTCTTCGGTTATCCCCTTATTGATAACCTGTCGTAACCGTTCGGTGCCGGCCTCCGGTGCAATGGTAAAACCTGTCTTTCTCACCCGCTTGATCTGCTCCATGATCTCCGGAGTCAACGTTCCGACACGCATTGACGGCATGGATACAGCAACACGTTCATTGGCAAAGCGATCCATCAAAACGCCCATCAATTCGCCCAGACATGAAAAATCACCGGTGGATAAGGACAGAAGCGCCAGTTCCTCAAAACCTGAGTGAGCAATTCCCTGCTCCGCCAACTCCATGATCTCTTCAAGTGTTCGTTCCCGAACCGGCCGATAGGTCATGCCGGCCTGACAAAACCGACAGCCCCGGGTACAGCCCCGGGCGATCTCCACCCCAAGTCGATCATGGACCGGTTTGACCACCGGTACCAGAGGATGTTGCAGGTAGGATGCTGCCTGCAGCTGCGAGAGCACCCGTTTGCGCACCACCCCGTATTCATTTTTGCGCGATTGTATATCAACCAGTCGATCACCCTGATACCGGGGTGCAAAAAAGGAAGGCACATAGACACCGGTAACGCCCGACAACCGGTTGAGCACGGCTGATCTGTCCCACTGTTCCTGTTTGGCAAGCAACAGTATCCCGGCAAGTTCGAGGATTATCTCTTCACCATCTCCAAGGACAATGGCATCAAAAAAATCAGCAACAGGTTCAGGATTCAGGGCACAGGCGCCGCCACCAAGGATCAACGGATGGGTATCATTCCGAGCCTCAGAACGCCATGGGATTCCGGCCAACGCAAGTACAGTCAAGATATTGCTGTAACACAACTCATGGGGCAACGTGATGCCCAGCACATCGTACGCCGCCAAACTTCTCTTGCTTTCAAGGGCAAAAAGTGGCATGCCATGGATGCGTAGCTGCTCTTCCATATCCACATCCGGCACATAGGCCCGATGTGCTCTGTACTGATCGTGTGCATTAAGGATATGATAGAGGATCTGCAACCCCTGGTGGGACATGCCTATTTCATAAAGATCCGGAAAAATCAGACAGAAATTGAGGCAACCGGCGTCTATATCACGACAGGTGGCATGCAACTCACCGCCAATATATTGACCCGGCTTGTGGACTAAAGGCAGGATGGTATCAAGATCAAGGATATCGGAAGAATGCATAACAACGAAAACTCTCGTGTAAAAAATAAAAAAAGGGTACGTTTCAGGTCAACATACAGTGGTATGGCGTAACAAAGACAAGAAGTTGCACACGCCTGTCCATGTTCACCCCGGTTCCTCCCACCGACAACAAAAAAACAGAACAATCGATTTAAACTATTCAATCAGGATTGTTTTTTGCAATATTTCAGTAAAAAACACAGACTAGTTGACCGGTCACACAGCTCTACTTTCTCAACTTTGGATGGAAACATGAAGAAATCACTTGTCTCTCTTATCACTTCTACCCTGCTCATCTTCCTGTCTTGTTGCGGATTGGCTGTTGCCCAGGACAGTCCCCGGTTGCTGAACATCAAGCACTCCATTCTCTCGGCAAATACTGAAGTGGTGGTTCTGCAGTTGAATGGCTCCTATACCCCAAAAACTTTTACGTTGAAAGATGGAAACCCCAGGATCATTTTTGATTTTGCAGCGATGACCCTTGGGAAAGCCGTAAAAAATACCACCTCTGTGAACGGTCCATTCGTTCAACGTGTGCGGGTAGGCGTGCACAGCGGCGATGTTCCAAAAACTCGTATTGTCTTTGATGTCAATACGTTGAAAGGCGTAACCTTTACCCAACATTTCGACGAACAGAGTTCCTCACTGATCGTTCGCCTCACCGGACCCGATACAGCTGCTGCACCACCCAAACAGGACAGCAAGACTGAAGCTGCAGCGAAAGCATCGGGAAAAGAGACAGAAAAATCCTCTGCAGCAGCAAAACCCGAGAAGGCAGACAAGGCCCCTCAGCAGCCTGCCACACCCCCGCCACCTGCGCCTGCAGTGGAGAAATCAGCCCCTGCCGCTGCCGCAGTACCCCCTGCCCCTTCATCGGCATCAACAGGGAAAGTAGAGACAGCCCCGCAGGCAAAATCGACTCCGCCTGAAAAAAAATCTGAAGCAGCCCCTCAAAAAGAAACGGCTGCAACGCCTGCGGAGAAAAAGGAAAAGGAGCAAACTGTACCCACCACCCCGGCAGCTGAGCCGGTAAAAGACACTACCGCAGCAAGAGAGACAAAGGATAAAAAAGCGGCAGTTCCGGTTACTGATTCCCAGAAAGATTCAACCACTGCTGCTAAGGCTGCAGACAAAGAGCCAGCGCAGGTCCAAAAAGCCGCAGCCCCGGTTACCGATTCCCAGAAAGATGCAACCACTGCTGCTAAGGCTGCAGACAAAGAGCCGACACAGGCCAAAAAAGCCGCAGCCCCGGTACAGCCTGCAGCCGAACCAGCTGACAAAACCGCAACCACTTCACCAAAACCGGCCAGTGCCCTGAAAACCGCTGACAATCCGGAACTGGAATATGTCAAATTCGATCCTTCCTCCCCAAAAGGAGAGATGGTTCTGTTTAAACTCAACGGTTTTCATCCTCCGGCGGTCCATGGTGTTGAAGAGGGAGTCCCGCGGGTTATCTGCGATTTCAACAAGACCAAACTGCTTGACGGCTCCAAGAAACTCATCAAGGCCGACGGAAAATTCGTGAAGGCCATCCGCACATCAAAAACGAAAAAACCGGACCGCATCCGTATCATCGTCGAGCTGGAGCCGAACCACAGCTACGATCTGCAACAGGTCTTCTTCAAAGACGACAACCTGTACGCCCTCATCGTCAACACCACAAAAAAATAACGTCAGGGAATCTGTTCGACTGTGAAATGGGGAGGCGCCACCAGGTGAAAGGCGGCCTCCCCCTTCGGTATATAGGAATAAATCTGCTCTACACGAAGGGTTAATGTTCCGGTAACGGCAGCGCCGGTAACCTGCAGATGTCCTGGCCAGCTATACCCGCTTTTCGTATCCTGCAGATAATCAGAGTATTGGAAATCCAGCACAACCTCCCCCCTGCCGTCGATCAGCATGTGCTGATGTACTTCACCATGATACCGGCTCAACAGCACATGATGGCGAAGCCCGCGATCGTCCTGCCACTGATACCAGAACCCCCGCGCCTGCTCATCCTGAGCCGGTTGCGCGTCTGCCCCCTCCCCTGCGGTTACGCATCCCCCCAGCAAAGAGAAGAGATCTTCCGCTCGCACTGAACGCGGAATATACGATCGCCAGAACCTGGAGTGGATGGTGCCCTGCGAAACATGACCTTTTCGGTTATCGATCAGCGTGAAAGAGGTACCATCGCTGACAGCAAGAAGAAGTGAACGCCCCAGCGGGTCATTGGCAGCAAAGCGAAAAAAGGCAGGCTGCTCAGCTATGAGTGTGGCCGCCACGCCTCCTTTACTGCCAAGCACATCCCATCCGACCCGGACATCAGCATCTACTGCCGGAGGAGTATCACGACTGAGAAAAGTCTCCCAGAGAGACAGAGCCTCCTGCCTGCCGGCCTCATCCAGCGGTACTGTCTGCGGTTGTTTCCCCATGCACCCTGACAGAACCAGCAGGCAACAGAGTATGGCGGCAACAAACGGTGTCTGGTTGCTCGCTCGCATCACTGACTGCCCTGTCTTTCCAGAATTCGGATCTTCTCCTGGATACGGCTTTGCTCCTCCTCATCCAGGTCCAGTTCCAGTGCCTTTGTATAGGTGTCCAGCGCATCTTTGAGCCGGCCTTTTTCAAGATACACATCTGCCAGATGTTCCAGGATAACTGCATCTTCCGGTGAAAGTCGAGCAGCAGTCTCCAGTTCTATGATGGCCTGATCAAGCTTACCCAGACGAAAGTACACCCAGCCAAGACTGTCACGGATATAGCCGTTATCCGGTTTAAGCCTGATCGCCCTTTGGATGTAATCCAAGGCCTGGTTAAGATTGATTTTTTTATCCGCCCAGCTAAAACCCACAAAGTTGAGCGCTGCCGCATTGTCCGGCTGAAAGGCAATGATCCGTTGCATAACCGCAAGCGCCGCACTGTGTTCGCCGCTGTCTTCAAGAATCAGGCCGTATTCATACAGCAGGTTCTCATCGTTGGGAAAAATTTTAAGTCCCTGCTGCAGTACCTTCTTCCCCTGATCGGTTCGATCTTCCAGCTGGTAAAGGGCGGCCAGCAGGATATACAACTCGGCATTACGATACTCCGGCGTGTTGAGGTGCGACTTCAGCAGAGCCTTGGCCTCGGCCACCTTATTCTGCTCTTTCAAAATGCGGACATGTAAAAAGAGCGCTTCAAGATACTCCGGCGACTTGCGGTCAACAAGACGGACATGCTTGAGCGCCTGCTCGTATTTCTGCTGATGCGCAAGTAATAAGGCAAGCAGGTATCTGGCCTCTGCCGGATTCTCCTTTTCCACAATCTTTTCAAGAACAGCAATCGCCTTCTCATACTGCTGCTGTTTTGCGTAAAGACGTGCAATGATCAGATCGACCCGTCGGGGTTGATCAACGTATTTTTTTAAGCGGTTGAGTTCTGTGAGGGCCAGCGCATCCTTTTTCTGCAGCAGATACACATGAATCAGGGCCAGGCGGACACTTTCGTTGAGATCATTCTCAGCAACAAGGCGTTCATAAAGAGCCGCAGCCTCATCATATCGCTCATTTTTGATAAAGAGTTCACCCAGCTCCATCTGCACCTCGATGGAATCATGGCGCTCCAGCACTTTCTGAAAAGCGGCAACTGCCTCATCAACTTCTCCTTCAGCCTGATAAAGACGAGCCATAAGGAGCTGAGCCGGATATGACTCCTGATCTTCGGACAGCACCTGATCAAGTATTTTTTTCGCCTCACCGGTCTGATCAGCCGAAAGATACATCTCAGCAAGCAACAATAAAATAGCAGGGTCCCTGGGGTGACGGTCGCTGATCAGCTGGTACTGCTGCATCGCTTCAACGGTTTTGTTCTGCTCTGACAACGCCTTGGCATAGAGCATCCGCATGGCTGTTTTATCCGGATAAAGCGCCAGATATCTCTGCAACCATGTAACAGCCTCATCAGTCCGTTCCAGTCGCAAAAGGAGGACTGGAATTTTTTCACTGATAAATTCCGCCTCCTCATCGCAGATCAGGGCTTTCTGGTAAAATTCCAGTGCCTCCTCAAACCGGAGGAGCAGTTCGGCATGCCGTCCCCAGAGAAAATAAAAATAAGAACAGGCATAATCAGCTTCACCGGCAGTGCGGGTGATCTGTTGCCGGTCGGGCAGAGCTTCTTTTTTTGTTTGACAGGCGCCAAGCAAAAAAACCAGGCAACTGAGAACAGGGACAATGCTGTACAAGAAAATACGATTTAACCGGAGCATGAGCATTCTTTGCATGCAAGTAGTTGCTGAACCACGTTACGGATAGCGGCCTGCACCTCCATAATCGGCAGGGCAGCAGGAATACGTACTATACAACTCTGTGAAAAAGAAGCAAAGAGAGCGGCAACCTTCTCAAGTTGTTCTTGTTGTTCGAAATCGTTGGGACTCTCACCACGCAGGTTGCGTATCCGGGACAGACTTTCTTCCGGTGTCAGGGTCAGCAGCAGTACCAGATCAGGCTCAGGGGCAAAATCATGCCGGCTGAAAATTTGTTCGGGATCACATCCCGCCGCACCCTGATAGGCTGCTGTGGAAAAATAATACCGGTCCGTAAGAACAATCGCCCCCTGTTCCAGAGCAGGCTGAATACACTTTATGACATGTTGGCGACGGTCCTGCAGGAACAGCTCCAGCTCCTGGTCCGGCGAGACCTGTTGCCGGTTACCATATAACGCTCGAATCTGTTGACCGTAGGGGCCGGAGGTGGGTTCACAGGTTTCAACCACGGTATAGCCCCGGTCACGTAAGAATCCGGCCAGTAGCGGCAACTGTGTCGATTTCCCTGTTCCGTCGATTCCCTCAAAAGCAATCAGTACTCCGGTCTTCATGTCCTGTCCTCCTGCTGCCTGTTGGCGCTGATGGTGCGGGCTGCAGCCAGGGCCGCCATGAGGCTCGATGGGTCGGCCCGGTTACATCCGGCGATGTCATAGGCAGTACCGTGGTCGACCGAGGTACGCACCAGCGGCAGGCCGAGGGTAACATTCACCCCATCTTCAAAATGAAGCATTTTAAAGGGAATCAGTCCCTGATCATGGTACATGGCCACCACAGCATCGAATCCGCCGGCAGCAGCCTTGTAAAAGATGGTATCCGGTGGCCAGGGCCCGCTCACCTGATCAGACGAAAATGCTCTCACCGCAGGTTCAATGATCCGTTGCTCCTCATCACCAAAAAGCCCATCTTCACTGCTGTGGGGGTTTAAACCGGCCACCGCGATACGAGGCGCGCTCAAAGCGAAATCCTGCTGCAGAGCTGCCAGGGTCATGGCAATGCAATCTTCAACCTCCTCCTGCGTGAGCAGCGCACTGACCTGAGCAAGCGGAACATGAACAGTGACCAGCACCACCTTGAGCCGTGGTCCGGCCATCATCATGCGCACTCTCCGGGTACTGGTCAGACGGGCCAGCATTTCCGTGTGCCCGGGATAGAGATAACCGGCCTGTTGCAGGCTTTTTTTACTGATCGGACAGGTGACAATCGCCCGACCGGCTCCACTTGTCACCATTGCCACAGCCATCTCAACAGCCTGGCCCATAATACGGCCGGTATTCGCATCAGGCTGTCCCCAGCGAACAGGCTCTGATCGAACTGTCTGCACTTGCCGGACCGGCAGAGTTCCCGTAACAAGGGCCTGCCCGGGAATCCACGAGACAATGGGGAGATTCAGACCAAGGCAAGCAGCAGCCTGCTCAAGCACATGAATATCGCCGACAACAATACAGTTTCTCGTTAGTGCGCCTTGTTCCCGGTCAAACAGACGACAGATAATTTCCGGTCCAATCCCCGCCGGACATCCCATGGTGATGATCATTGGGGCCTGCATGCTGTGCGTGTCTTGCCTCACGTTCCCTCCTTATTCGATGCATTCAAAGGCGTTTTGCAAATGATCAATACCCACCAGACCGCCGTCACGATCAAGTCGCACGGCGATAACGTCAAACCTGGCCGAGACATCGGCAGAATTATGGGATTGCAGATAATCCTGGGCGATCCTGGAAAGCTGTCGTTGCTTGCGACAATCGACCGCTTCAAATGGAGTGCCGAACCGGGTGGACTGCCTGGTCTTAACCTCAACAAAGACCAGCGTGTTTTTCTGTTGGGCGATGATGTCAACCTCACCAAAAGATTTCCGGTAATTACGCGCAACTATCCGGTATCCCTGCCGCTTCAGAAACGTTATGGCAAGTTGTTCACCCTGACGGCCGATATCAACAGTTGTCAACACACGCTTCATCATACAGCCGGTATCCTGTCTTTAAAACAACTCCGTCTGTCCAAGGATATCCTCCTGTTTCCACAGATCCCGTGCAGCAGGGAGAGGTCGATCTGCCCGGTTTTCACACGAATTCAACCACACCACGAAACGTACGGCGATGCAACGGGCAGGGGCCGTGCTTTGCAATTGCCTGCCGATGCGCCCCGGTCGGGTATCCCTGGTGTTGAGCAAAACCATACTGCGGATATCTCTGATGTGCTTCTGCCATCAGCCTGTCTCTTGTCACCTTAGCAACAATGGAGGCGGCGGCAATAGAGGCGCTCTTTGACTCACCCTTAATCAGGGGGAGTTGTGAAATCGGCATTGGTATTGGAAAGCGCCCGTCAACAAGAAGATACCTGGGTCTTCTGCCGTGGCCGGCAGCGATACAGGCAGTCACTGCCCTTTGCATGGCAAGCAGTGATGCCTGCAGAATATTCATGGATTCTATCTCACGGACGTCGGCCAGTCCTGCTCCGACTATGGAACCGTTACTGTGCAGGACGGTGAAAAGTCGTTCTCTCTGTCGGGGTGTCAACTTCTTGGAATCCCGGAAGTGATGGTAGGCACAGTTCGATGGTAAAATGACACAGGCCGCCACAACCGGGCCGGCCAATGGGCCGCGACCGGCCTCGTCAACACCGGCGATCAGTGTCTCTTCATCAGCACGAAACCAACGTTCAAAAAAAAATGAATCTCCAGGAATTGCTGCAGTACGTAAAAAAGGAGGGGGGATGCATGGGTACATGGCATCATGTCGCGGACTACTATGAAGACCGCCAAAGGGGATAACCGGTCTGAGCAGAAAGAACAAAAGGGAATGATCCGGAGGCAGCTGCAGTTGAACCGCCTCCGGATCATTCCTGTTACTCTTTGCGCACCGTCCCGGGAAAGAAACGGAAAGAGATCACTTACAGGACACCGCGCTCACGAATACGTGCTGCTTTGCCGCGACGTTCACGCAGATAGTACAGTCGAGAACGGCGAACTCGACCAAGGGTTACCACCTCAATCTTTTCAATCCGCGGGGAATGCGTCGCAAAGGTCTTTTCAACCCCAACCCCGTGGGAAATTTTTCGTACTGTAAAGGTCGCATTCATGGCGCCGCGTTTTCTTTTGATCACCACACCCTGAAAGACCTGTATCCGCTCCTTGTTACCTTCAATGATCCGGATATGTACCTTAACTGTATCGCCCGGACGAAATTCCGGAACATCAGAGCGCATCTGTTCAAGATCAATCTTCTCAACCACATTTATTGCCATATTCTCTGCTTTACGACAGGCAACAGTTCACAGTCGTGCCGTCGAAGGATGCCTCCATGTCATCCGGGAAACTTCTCAATCCGATAGTATCGTCACCCTCATCTCATAAAGAGCGATCATCTGTTCTTCTCTGCCCACTTATCCTCACGTTCACCAAGCAGTCTGTCAAGGATGATTGAAACCGCAGAACGCACTGAAAGATGGTTAAAACCTGTATACCCGCGCAGGGGCGGTAACACGCCATCCACAGACGAAAGCAGTTCCTGACCGAGTCCGGAACCCGTTCCAAACAATAACAGAACAGGGCTGCCATGGTCAAAAACACGACTCCTTACCTCGGCGTAGCTCACAGTATTCTCCTGCTCGCGCGCGCAGGTGGCAAGCACTAAGGGTTTTCTTTGAAACCGATGAGTGGCTGCACTCAAAGCCTCCTCATAACTCGCACATACTGTTATGAGCGACAGCGCCTCGCTGCGATGCGGATTGACTGTACCACCGTACCCTTTGGTCCAGTGGCCCACAATCTGTTCGGCCAGTTCTCGTTGTTCAGGAAATGGTGTGACAACCCAGTAGGTGCCGATACCATAGGTTTTTCCCGCCCGAGCAATATCATGAAGGTCCAGGTTGGTCACGGCCGAACCTATGACCTCACCGTTTCGATTTACAACCGGATAGTGTATCAGAGCTATGTCAAGCTGTATGTGACTTTTCTCTGTTACCCCTGGTAATGGCGTCAATCCGGCTCCGCAATCCTTCACGCTGTAACAACTTTTCCTCATCAGGAGAAAAACTCATCCCCATCAACAGCTCCGGCCTTCGTTCCATGGTCAACTTCACTGACTCAAGAAAACGAAACCGTTCAATAGCAGCATGATCACCGGAAAGCAACACTTCCGGGACCGATACACCTTCAAACAGCCGCGGCCGGGTATACTGTCCATGCTTCAACAGCCCTCGGCTGAAACTGTCTTTTGTTGCAGACTCTTCACATCCAAGCACACCGGGCAGTAACCGACAGACTGCGTCCAGCACCACAAGTGCCGCCAACTCGCCTCCGGTCAGAATATAGTCGCCTAGAGAGAGCTCTTCATCGACATATTTTTCCCGAAACCGTTCATCAACTCCCTCATAACGGCCGCATACAAGGAGTAGGTGTCTGTATGCAGTCAACCGCTCGGCCTGCTGCTGGGTGAACCGGACTCCTTTGGGTGACAGAAGGACAACCCGGTCCGGCTGTTCTGTGCGACTGACGGCCTGTAAACAAGCTGCCAGAGGCTCCGGCTTCATGACCATCCCCTCGCCACCGCCAAAAGGTCGATCATCAGTGACGCGATGCCTGTCCACGGCAAAATCCCGAATGTTGTGGACGGCAATCTTCACCTTGTCTTCCTGGACCGCCTTGCGAACAATACCTTCCTGCAGGGGTGAGACAAAAAAATCAGGGAAAATGGTCAGAATCGAAAAATGCATGTGTCCCTGCCGCCGTCACCGGTTCATTTCGATCAGCCCTGGTGGAAGATCAAACACAACCCTGGTCTCGTCCACCGAGGTGATGAATGTACGGACAGCCGGAACAAGATATTCCTGATCACCATCACGCAGAACAAGAATGTTCTGCGCACTGTACAGGAGTTCGCAAACAATCCCCAGTGATTGACCCGTAATGCTGACAGCCTGTTTTCCCATCAGACTGTACAGGTAAACCTCATCAGGCCCGGCTGGCGGCAGTTCAGACGCCGGTACCCAGACCTGTGACCCAACTAACTGTTCAGCCTGATTGCGATCTGTGCATTCCTTCAACTGAACAATAACAAGATGTCCACTGCTTCGGATCCGTGTATTCGTCCATATCCGGACATCCTGATCATCCTTCCCCGTTAAATACAGCTGCTGATAGCGTCCGATACGCTCAGGATGATCGGTACACGGTGCAAGCTTAATCTCACCTCTGACACCATGCGCCTTCACTATCGTCCCCAACAGAACAAGGGGGCCATCACGCCGGTCTGGGTGACACATGCCCTTTACTCGATTATTTCAAGTCGGGCGCGCTTTCCTTCACAGTGCTGAGATGCAGCCAATATGGTCCGCATTGCCCTGACAGTTCTCCCCTGCTTACCGATCACCTTCCCCAGATCCTCCTGATCAACCTGCAGCTCAATACAGACACTGTCCTCTTCTTCCAACAGGTTCACCTTGACATGCTCCGGGTGATCAACCAGTCTTTGCGCAATGAATTCTATCAGTTCTTTCATTTAGGCAGCTGCGGCAGCGCCATGTTTTTTGATCAGGCTCTCTACAGTTTCCGTAGGCTTGGCCCCCTTCTGGATCCAGTTGGTCAGCTTTTCGTTGTCAATGGTGACCACAGCCGGATCCTGCATCGGATCATACGTTCCCACGATATCAAGGAACTTACCATCACGGGGAGCCTCACTGTCTGCCACTACAATACGATAAAACGGTTGTTTTTTCCTTCCTCTTCGAGCCAAACGAATACGAACTGCCATTGTTTTCTATCCTCCGGTGGATATAACGGCGCCACCAGGCTGCCGGGCATTGCTGAATGAATGATAATCGATAATTGAAATTAACGCATAAGCCCTTTTGGGAGCTTGCGACGCTTGCCGCCGGTCATGATGCCTTTGCCCTTCATGGTTTTCATCATTTTCAGCATCATGGTATAACTTTTCAGAACACGGTTAACCTCAGCCACCGATGTCCCCGAGCCTTCAGCGATCCGTACTCGCCTCCTGGCATTAATAATTCTATGGTTACGCCGCTCCTTCAACGTCATGGAGCGAATGATCGCCTCTGTTTTGATCAGTTCCTTCTGATCAGGTTGAGGGGCATCTTTTATCTGCTTGAGCTTGTTGATGCCTGGAATCATACCCATGATCTGTTCCAGGCTGCCCATCTTCTTAATCTGCTGAATCTGATCGAGAAAATCTTCTAAAGTAAAGGCATTTTTCTGGATCTTCTTTGCCAGTTGCTCGGCACTCTTCTGGTCAACGACCGCCTCTGCCTTTTCAATCAGCGATAAGACATCACCCATCCCCAGGATGCGCGATGCAGTCCGATCCGGATGAAAAACTTCCAGAGCATCAACAGACTCGCCGACACCGACAAACTTTATAGGTTTGCCGGTCACCTTCTTCACCGACAGGGCGGCCCCACCACGGGCATCGCCCTCCATCTTGGTTAGAATAACGCCGGTGATCTCCAGATCAGCATTGAATTTCTCGGCAACAGTGACGGCATCCTGGCCGGTCATTGCATCCGCAACAAACAGAATTTCGGAGAGCGGGACAGCTTGACTGATCTCTCTCAGCTCAACCATGAGCTCATCATCTACATGGAGCCGACCAGCGGTGTCAAAGATGACGGTATCATAAGGACCGGTACTGGCCGCAGTAAAAGCCTGACGGGCGATCTCCACCGGCTTCTGCTCAGCTGTGGATGCAAAGACAGGTACCCCGACCTGCCCCCCAAGAACCTGCAGCTGTTCAATGGCAGCCGGTCGATACACATCAGCCGGTACCAACAGCGGTGCCCTTCCCTTTTCTTTGAGCAGGCGAGCCAATTTGGCTGCTGTGGTCGTTTTACCGGAGCCCTGCAATCCGGCAAGCATAATGGTAACCGGCTGTCGTCCATCGAGCTTGAGTGGCTCAGCCTGGCTGCCCAGCAGGGCGACCAGTTCATCATGGACGATCTTAACCACCTGCTGCCCCGGAGAAAGGCTCGTTAACACCTCCCGGCCGATGGCCTTATCAGCCACCGCAGCAATAAATTCTTTGACAACGCCAAAGTTAACATCCGCTTCGAGCAGTGCCTTGCGAACCTCACCCATGGCCTCCTGAATATTTTCTTCAGTCAGCCGGCCATGGCCGCGCAATTTTTTAAATACACCCTCTAAACGATCAGTTAAATTCTCAAACATGCGGTCCTGTTTAATTCAATGCCACCAGCGTTGAAAAGATGTGCAACCAATCTCTTTTCGTTCTCTGTGTGGAAAAATTTAGTCTGATACCCGAAGAAATCATTCTTGTCAAGAGGGAAGCTCCTCAGGCACTCCAAAGCTCTTTTACCTGGCCAGGACCTCTGCCACCTTGACGAGACCCGCCGGGGTGTCGGCCTGCAAGCAGATTATCGGTGTCTGCTTTGGTAAAATTCTACGCATCATACCGGTGAGAACAGTTCTGGGACCAAGCTCAACCACCACCTCCACGCCTTCGGCCACCATCCGTTCCACGATTGATAACCAACGAACGCGGGAGGCGATCTGACGGGCCATGATGGTCTTTATCGCTACCGGATCTTTTTCAGAGTCGCCGGTCACATTAAAAAGCACCGGCACCTGCGGTTCCCGGAACACTATCTTATCCATGACGGCGGTAAAATCCTCGATGGCCCCGGCAACCAGTGGACTGTGGTTTGCCACACTCACATTTAAGGCGATGACCTTGGCCCCTCTGTCAGTGCACTGTGCAGCAACAGCGTCCAATCCCTCCTGATCACCGGAAAGTACAATTTGCGAAGCAGAATTGTGGTTGGCCACCACCACCACACCGGGTCCGGTATACGCTGCCAAGACAGCTTCGACCTCATCAATGTCAAGGCCGACCACGGCTCGCATGCCACCGGGATGCGCTGTCCCCTCCCGCTCCATCAGTTCACCGCGTTTTGCAACCAGGGTCAGGGTATCTTCCAGGCTGAGTATTCCCGCGCCATACAGAGCAGAATACTCACCAAGGCTATGTCCGGCAAAAAAGGCCGGTCTGAAATCCGGCAGCAGGGCACACAACTGTTGCCAGCAAATCAAATTGATGACGGTCACCGCCGGCTGTAAATTCCGTACACGGGTCAGTTCTTCGATGGGTCCTGTAAAACAAAGAGTACGAATGGAGAAGCCGGAGATGTCTTCAGCCAGCTTCATCAGAGCAGCTGCGTCCTTTTTTTGCTCAACGAACTGCTGCCCCATCCCCACATACTGGGAGCCTTGTCCCGGAAAGATAATGGCTGTTTTTTTCATATATTACTGTAGAAAAAAGATGGAGTTTATTTCGGACCGTGCCGATCAAACAGGAGATTTTTAAAAATAAAAAGAGTGACGCCGACGGTTATGGCCGAATCGGCAACATTAAAAGCCGGCCAATGGTATTGACCGATAAAGACATCGAGGAAATCAATCACAAAGCCGAATCGGATCCGATCGATGAGGTTACCAACAGCGCCACCGGCAATCAACGCGAGGGCAACCGCATACACTTGACTGCGACGACCAAAGCTGCGCTGGGCAATCCAAATGAAAACAAGCGCCACGCAGACTGCCCCCACAAAGAATACCTGCCGCCACAAGGCCGGCTGCCCGGCCAGCACACCGAAAGCAGCACCGTTGTTGGTGAGATAGGTCAAGTTAAACAGGCCGTGAATAACCGGAACACTCTCGTAGAGAGTAAAATGCTGCATGATCCAGATCTTGCTTGCCTGGTCAGCGCAAATCACCATGAGCATGATGACGAAAAAAACAGCCATGAATGCACTCTATCCTCAGGCCGCCAACTGCCGAACAACAGCAACGCAGCGGGAACAGAGCACAGGATGCTCCGTATCTTTACCAACCGAAGGAGAAATTGTCCAGCAGCGCTCACATTTGATACCCGGGGCCGGTACAACGGCAATCTCCAGACCGGCCACCTCTTCCGCCTCAACAAAAACCAATTCCCGGTCCTTATCTTCCGCTGTCCGCAGACTGGAAACAATACATAACTCGCGTAACTGTTCAAGGCTATCAGCAAAAAAACCAGACCATTCCTCACCTGCCCGCAACACCACCTCCGCATCCAGGGAAAGCCCGATATTTTTACTTTGCCGGGCTCCCTCAAGAACCTTGGTCACAGCACTGCGGACGGCAAGCAGTCGATTCCAGCGCGCATTGAAGTCAGCATCCTGTTCTATATCGTCCACTGTGGCAAAATCCACAAAAAAGATGGACCGATCCAGGGGCGCATCCTGCTCCAACTGGTGCAGATGCTCCCACGCCTCAGCTGCAGTGAAGCAGAGAATCGGAGCCATCAGCCGCAGCAATCCGTCCAGAAGCCGATAGATGACAGTCTGGGCTGCCCGGCGCTCAAGACCGGCTGGAACTGAACAGTACAATCGATCCTTGAGCACATCCATATACAGACTGGAGATGGTGGTGCCGCAAAAGTTATGCAATCCGTGATACACCGCATGAAACTCATAGCGCTCGTAGGCGCGGGTGATTCGCTCATGCAGCTCAGCATACCTGTGAAGAGCCCATCGATCGATCTCCTGTAAGTCTGCATAATCAACACTGTCCTTTGCCGGATCAAAGTCGTAAAGATTGCTCAGGAGAAAACGGAGCGTATTACGCATCTTGCGATAGGCGTCGGAAACGTGTTTTAAGATCTCACCGGAAACCTTGATATCGTCCTGATAGTTCTCACTGGCGACCCACAAACGCAGTACTTCGGCACCGTACTGATCAATCACCTCCTGTGGCGCAACAACATTACCCACAGATTTGGACATCTTTTTTCCCTGTCCGTCAACCACATACCCATGGGTCAACACCCCCAAATAAGGGGCATGGCCACGGGTACCCACCGATGTGAGCAATGAAGACTGAAACCAACCGCGATGCTGATCACTTCCTTCAAGGTAAAGGTCGGCAGGGGCACGCAATTCCGGTCGTTGCTCAACCACAGCGGCATGGCTGACCCCGGAGTCGAACCAGACATCAAGAATATCGCTCTCCTTTTTAAAGGTGGAGCCGCCGCAGGGACAAAGCACATCGTTCGGAACAAAGTCAGCAGCCTCATGCTTGAACCAGGCGTCTGCCCCCTCTTTCAGGAACAACTCATCAATACGCCTGCAGACCGCTTCATTTTTCAGTACCTCTCCACATGCGGCACACGTGAGCACCGTGACCGGCACTCCCCATGAGCGCTGTCTGGATAAGCACCAGTCGGGCCGGGTCTCAACCATGCTGTAAATACGCTGTTGTCCCCAGGATGGCGTCCAGGTCACCTTATTGATCGCAGCCAGCGCCATGGCCCGCAGATCGAGATTCTCCATGGAGATAAACCACTGGGCAGTGGCCCGATACATGACCGGCTCTTTACAGCGCCAACAGTGCGGATAACTGTGGTGAATTGCCACCTGTTTAACCAGCGATCCTTCTGCAGCCATATCGGCAATGATCTGACGGTTCACCTGTGGAACCTGCTGACCTTTGTAGCGACCGGCCTCAGCTGTAAAGCAACCGTTATCGTCCACCGGCGAGAGGATCTCCAGTCCGTAACGCAAACCGGTGAGATAGTCGTCACTGCCATGGCCGGGGGCCGTGTGCACGCATCCGGTTCCGGAATCAGCTGTCACATAATCAGCCAGGACAATGAGAGAATCCCGGTGCATGAAAGGATGACGGCAGGTTTTATACTCAAGACATTCCGCTGAAAAAGTGGCAACGATTGCATACTCTTTGATGCCGAATTCGGCCATGCGGCTGTCCACCAGTTCTTTTGCCAATATCCAGGTCTCCTCACCGACGCTCACTGCGGCATACTCAAAGTCGGGGTGAAAAGCGATGGCCTGGTTGGCCGGCAAAGTCCATGGGGTGGTGGTCCAGATCAGCACCGAAACCTTACGACCCGCAAGCTCTGGAATCACTCCGCCCAGATCATCAGTCACTGGAAACTTGACGTACACCGAAGGCGAAGTATGATCCGCGTAGTCAACCTCGGCTTCAGCTAAAGCCGTACCGCAGGTAGCACACCAATAGACCGGTTTTTTGGAACGAACGACCGCACCGGAGAGGAGAAATTTATTGAACTCCCGGGCGATAATCGCCTCATACTGAAAGTTCATGGTCAGATAGGGGTTGTCCCAGTCACCGAGTACCCCCAGACGCTTAAACTGTTCACGCTGGGTGTTGATCCATTTTTCGGCGTAACTCCGGCAGGCTGCCCGTTTAGCAAGGGTGGGAATCGTCTGTTTTTTCGCACCCAGCTCCAGGTCCACATTGTGCTCAATGGGCAGACCATGACAATCCCAACCGGGAATATACGGGGCATTAAAGCCGGCCATGCGTTTGGAACGTAAAACGATATCTTTGAGAACCTTATTAAAGGCTGTGCCAAGATGAATATTACCGTTGGCATACGGTGGTCCATCGTGGAGCACAAACAGCGGTCGACCGGCCGCCTGTTCCTGGACCCGGCCATAGAGATTTTCTTTATCCCAACGCTTCAGCACCTGTGGCTCACGTTGCGTCAAATTTGCCTTCATCTTGAACCTGGTCTTCGGCAGGTTCAACGTTTCCCTATAATCCATTACCCATCCTGATCTGTTGCAAAAAAGAAAATTCGGAGTATACACGAAATAACAGATTGTACCAATCATTGTGGAGAGTGCAAGGGAAAAGCCGGCTACACGCCATTGTGCTTCAAGCTATTGAAAGTACAGGCGCAACTCCACCTTTTGGCAAAGGCGTGCCGGAAAAACAGTCGGGACGATGCCAACTTCCCGACTTGTGTTTTTCCATAGTCGATGTATTTTGAAACAGTGTATTAACCTCAAGTTCCCCATCAACCGACCACCAGCCGTGGAGCCGCATGTGACCGCCGCCGAAAAACATCCCCTTTGCCCAGTCTGCAAGATCCGGCCATCCCTCCCGGAACAGGCTGACGAGCTCTGTTCGACCTGTAAAACGATTGCTCAGGCCATACAGGATCAACCCGAAACAGTGCAACGTCTGTGGACACAGCACCACAGCGAACAGATGTTTACACTGCCCATGCAACACACCATTGAAGGCGAAGCCGAACTCCCGGAGGTCCTTGACGGCAAACGCTACCGCGCCATTGATCGTGACCGGAACAAGTGGTACCTGTCCATTAGTGAAGTAGATGGCAGACCAGTGGAGATCTTTGCCTCAACCGCCTTTGATCGTGACCACGAATTACAGGCGCGAATTGCCAACCTCACCACGATCACCCGTCTGATCTCCCTCATCCTTAGGCATATTTTCCTTGGTGAAGCAGTGACTTTTGACAAATGCCTTAAACAGATCCAGCGCAGCTCCCGGCAGAAAAATGATCTGCCCGACATGCTGTACGGTGTGCTCAGTCGCTACAGGCAGAGAGCAGAGCCGGCACCGATCAACGACAATCAGCAGGAAACAGTATAAAATCGCCTCAAGCGCAACGGCCGAACTGCTCACCTCGGCTGCACATCCACCTTCTACAGTTTTTCCATAAACTTCTTCGTATCAATGACAAACCGTTCGTGGCGACCTCGACCGATTTCACCTTTTTCATCGTAGGCAAACACCTCAAAAACCAAACGGCGCCGATCAACCTCAACAAGAGTCGATTCACAGCTCACTTTCATCCCCACCGGAGTCGCCTTACTGTGACTGATATCCACCTTGACGCCAACAGTACCGAACCCCTCCGGCAGATAGGGCAGTACAGATGTTAAGCAGGTTTTTTCCATCAAAGCGACCATGGCCGGAGTTGCATACACCTCGACCAGCCCGCTGCCATAACGCGCAGCCGTCGTTTCAAACGTTACTGTTTCTTCCTGCTTGCCCTTCACATCCGGGGGTATCTGTAACTCCATGTCCATCCTCCTTTTGCATATCAAATGTGCTCTCAACAGCTGACAGGCAGCAAGAACCTGCCGGTCGCCATGCACAGAACACCTGTAAGTGTAAATTTATAGCAGCAGACAACAGCTTGGTCAAGGCTCGGAAACATCGCTACAGCACATAAATAAATAACGCTGCGACAAACAGGTCTCTTTACCGGCCGATAGCCGTGGCATCAGAAAAAAGTGGCCAGCTCAGCCGATATCTCGACAGCATAACGTCTTGTCTGAAATGGCTCCTCTGTGCGTTTCGCTCTGCAAAAAAAAAAAACGATCTGTCTGGACAAAACAACATCCTATCTTAAAATTTCGACTGTGAGTGAATCAACGGCCTTTTCATTCAATCACCTTTTTATTACAGATTATTACAGATCAATATTGTCTGCCTGCCTGTTCTTCTGCCGGAAAGAGTACATGAAAGAGCAAGACGGCTCGGCAGAGAAGTTGTGAACATAAAAAATATATGGTATAAACCTTCAGTTTTGTGAGTGAAAATGGCCGTCTGCAGGACAACACAAGGCGACCATATCGCTCTCATTCTCAACAATCACATGAAGATACCAGGGAACTTCTCACTGCCCCAGTCATCTCCTCAATTACTATCAAAGCACGGGCTATGCCAGGTCTTACTTGTTCCTCTCATCAATGCACCGATACAGTGGCTGAAACAACGATTTTAAGCCGACTCTACTCGTTTCTGGCGTTGACCATGCACTACCCCGACCCTGAGCTCTGCAACACCGTGTTTTTTGAGGCAATGACCTCTCTTCTCAAATCTCTGGGAAGTCAGACGGAACTCTCGCTGCTGCGCGACTGGCTCAACCAGACGCCGGATCCGCTCAATGATCTGAAGACTGCCTACACTCACCTGTTCATCACCGCAGACTCAGGAGAGACCATTCCTCCCTATGCCTCGATCTACAGGGACGGAAACGGCACATTACAGGGGCGCAGTACCGAACAAATCAGAAACTTCTATCGACAATGCGGTTTTGACATTACTGACACGAACGAACCGGCCGACCATATACGATTTCAACTTGATTTCCTGGCCGCCCTGACCAGTGAAGCCAGATTTGAAGACGAACAGTTTTTTCTTCAAACCTTCTTTCGACCGTGGTTTGAACTTTTTCAGAAGAAATTCATGCAAGAAGCTCGACATCCGTTTTATACGGTGTCGATACAGTTAATCGATTTTTTCACCAAGGAGGAACAGTAAATGGCAACGAACCTTACCAGGCGGAATTTTCTCAAGGCCGCCTCGATTGCCGCTGCGTCCGTACCGCTGTCCCAGGTGACGGCCAAGGCTCAATCGGGTGTCGTCAAAGCGCCACTGGTTTCGCCAGGTAGCTTTAAAAATACCCAGACTGCTGTTGGCGGCGTTTGCGAGATGTGCTTCTGGCGCTGTCAGCTGGTGGGTAAGGTACGAGATGGTCGTCTGATCAAACTCGAAGGCAACCCCAAATCAATTGACAATGGCGAGGCAATATGTGCCCGCGGTAACGCCGGCGTTGCCATGCTTTACGACCCGGATCGTCTCAAGTACCCGCTCAAAAACATTGGGGAACGCGGAGCACCCAAGTGGCAGCGTATCTCCTGGGAAGAGGCTCTGGACACCTGTGCCACCAAGCTCAAAACAATTATCGACCGGGATGGCGCCAAAGGGCTGTGTTTTTTTGGTCACGGTTCACATGCGAAATATCTGATGGACTTTCTTGAACGAACCGTGAGTACTCCCAACATTTCCGAGGCCTCTTTTTTTCAGTGCCGAGGTGTTCGTGATACTGCCTATCTGGCCACTTTGGATATCGCGCCCGATGAAAACGTGGACATGGCTAACGCCAAGGTGATTTTTTTCACCGGCACACATATCGGAGAAAACATTCACCTTTCCCATGCCAAAAATTATCTCCGGGGCCTTGAACAGGGAGCAAAACTTATCGTTGTTGATCCCCGCTATTCGGCATCTGCCGCAAAATCACACATCTGGGTGCAGATTCGTCCAGGCACCGACACAGCCTTTGTGTTGGCGATCATGAACTATCTGATTCAGAATAAGAAATACAACGCTGATTTTGTTGAGGAACATGGAGAGGGGTTTGCCGAAATGGCCAAGGGTATCCGCGAGTGGACCCTGGAAAAAGCGGCAGAGGAATGTGATGTTCCGGCCTCTCAGATCAAAGAGGTGGCTGACCTCATGGCTGCCAACATGCCCCATGTGGCCATTCATCCCGGCCGGCACACCACCTGGTACGGCAATGATTTTCAACGCTGTCGGGCCCTGGCCTGCCTGACCGGCCTGCTTGGCGCAATCGGTTGTAAAGGTGGACTGGTGCTGCCCAAAGGCCCCAAAGGTCTGACCCGGATCAACTGGCCCTATGTCCCCCACGAAGAGGACAGTGTGCTCCGAGACGTTGCCGATGAGCATCACTTCTCGCCTCCCGGAACCCCCACCGAACTTTTACGGGATGCCGCCATCAGTGGCAAACCTTATCCCATCAAGGGGGCTGTCATCTGCGGTCAGAACATCATGCAGTGCATGCCCAACCAGGAAAAAACCATCAAGATGCTCAAGCAGATGGAGTTTGTTCTCTGTGTGGACATCATGCCCACTGACAGCACCATGTATGCAGACATCCTTTTGCCCGACTGCTCCTACCTTGAGAAGAGTGATTTCATTAAAACCGGTCAACAGTGGGACCTGGGTAAGGATCCACAGCAGTATATCGCTCCACGCATGCCGCTGGTTGCCCCGGGCTTTGAACGCAAAGACAGTATCTGGATCACAAACGAGCTTGCCAAACGTATGGGGTACGGTGATAAGATTCCGGCACAAAACCAGGAAGAGTTAGCTGACAAGGCCCTGGCCGGAGTCAATCTCTCTCTTGCCAAAATCAAAGCAGAAGGAGGGATCCATGTTCAACCGGGCGTCAGCCCTTACGACGACATTGATGATCTGACCGTTCACTTTTACAATGAAGACATGGAAGATGAGGGCTACCCGCCAATTCCAACCTATGTTCCGATTGAGCAGCCACCTCAGGGCTTTGTACGTCTGGTGTATGGACGTACCCCTCTCCATACCTTCAACCGGACCGCCAACAACCCCTGGCTGGTCAACGAGGCTAAAACCAATCCGCTGTGGGTCAACGATAAACTGGCTGCCCGACTGGGGCTGAAAGAGGGTGACACAATCAAGCTGACCAATCAGGACGGTGTCACTTCACCCACCACTACAACGGTCAAAGTGACTCCTGGTATCCGGGAGGATGTGGTCTACCTGTACCATGGCTACGGCACAAAAAATCCGGAAATGACCCAGGCGGTTAATCGGGGTATCGATGACAACAGCCTGATCACCAAAATTGCCGTGGATCCGGAATCCGGCGCCCATGGCATGCGCAATAACTTTGTTAAAATTGTGAAAGTCAGCTGAATGCAGACCTGCTCTCACCACGAGCAACACGACCATCTCTAAAGGAGAAGAGCTATGCAATATGGCATGATTATAGATGTCGACAAGTGCGTTGGCTGCCATGCCTGCGTGATTGCCTGTAAGGCCGAGTGGGAAGTACCCACTCAATTCGATCGCAACTGGGTGCACCGACTCGGCCCGAGTCTCACCTCAGACGGTATGGCGGCCACCTACTACCCGGGACTATGCAACCACTGTGAAATACCAGTCTGTGTACCGGTTTGTCCGGCTGATCCGGTGAATGTTACCTTCAAGGATGCCAAGACCGGCAAGACAGTTACCATGGAAATCAGAGCCACCTGGAAAGATCCGTTTAACGGGACTGTTCAGGTTGATCGGGAACGCTGCATCGGGTGCGGTGCCTGTGCCGAGGCCTGCCCCTACGATGCTCGTTTTATTGATGAAAGCCTCAAGGACGACACCAGTCTTGGCAAGGTTGACAAGTGTACCTACTGTATGCCGCGGGTCGCCGAAGGGCTGGAGCCGGCATGCGTACAAACCTGTCTTGCCCGGGCCCGGATATTTGGTGATCTTGACGATCCGAACTCCGAGGTGTCCCAGTATGTCAAAAAAGGAGCAGTCGGGCTGACATCCAAGGCTGTACAGATCGGTCCACACGGGCTGTACTATGCCAGTAAAAAAGGAGACATGGAACTGCTGATGCAGGCTGCACCACAGGAGATGCCCAAGGTCTCACTGCGACGCTCCATGCTCACACGTCTGACGGTTGCCGCCCAGACCCACATGAAGGAAATCGGGTTACTCGGTCTGGCCGGCGGCCTTCTGGTACAATCGGTCCAGGATGATGACAAGGAGTAACGTCAGCTAAAACACCAAAAATCAACTCCATCCCCTGCTCCTTTTCGTAAGTGGCAGGGGATTTTTTGTTCACGAACATCGGGTTGATGATTCGCCCTTTTTATGCCTTGTCCACACACCGCCCTTGAGTGGCCTGAATAAAAACAGAACAGAACTATTGTTACTGTATCAACCTGCCGATAAAGGAATATGGACACCAATAGCTCCACTGCCGCTCTTTTGCCTGACAAAGAGAAACCGCAACAGGCATCTAAAGCCGAATCTGCGGCCTCGCTGCCTCGTCCCCGGTCGCCGGAACGAAGACAGACCACTGAGCCGGTCTTTGTTGTTGAGGATTCATTTTATCGCTCACGGACACCGCCCAGACCGGTCCACTGGTCCATTGCCTGGTCGGATCTCATGATGACCATGTTCATCCTCTTTCTCGTGCTCTATGCCCATTTTCGCGCCCACCATGAAATCCTCAGCCATAACCAGCCTCACCGGGTAGCCGATGAAAACCTGCCGGTGCAGAGCACTTCATCACCATCAGAACTGGTTTTTCATCCAATTTCGCAGAACATAACTGAAAAAGTCGCAGATGATCTGGATACCATCGAACCCCCCGGACTCAAGCAGGTCGGAGCCGATATCCTCATTCGCAACAGGCTGGAAGAAGACCGGATACCTCCTGAACCGGACTCTGCACTGACCTCAGCTCCGGAGCAATCGCCGGCATCACAGGCTGAACACAGCCTGTCTGCTATAACAAATCAAACACCGCTGCTGCAGACAGAAGAAAAGGTACACAGTGAACTGATCACCTCAATCTACGACCTTTCCAAACACACCCTGACAACAGAAAATCTGGAACGCTTCGCCTCAGTAGAGCTGGTACCCGACAAAACCATGCGGATCGTTCTCACCGGTGACCTGCTGTTTGCCTCCGGTCAGGCCGAGTTGACACCGGATGCCATCAAATCTTTGCAAAAGCTTTCTGCTGTCATTAAAAAGACTCCATACATGATCAACGTCATCGGGCACACGGACGACCGATCAGTCAATACATTGCGTTATCCCTCCAACTGGGAGCTGTCACTTGCCCGGGCAAGCCGGGTTGCTCGTTTTCTCATTGAGAGCACCAACCTTGCCGCAGAGCAGTTCAGTGTATCGGGGTATAGTTCTTTTCGTCCGGTCGTCCCGAACACAACCGAGGAAAACCGTCGAATCAACCGCAGGGTAGAGATCATACTTTCCAAAGAACCGCCGCAGGCAAAGGCGACAACGTCAAACACCCTTGAATAATCATCCCACTCAACAATGAAACGATACAACCTGCTTGGTCTGCTGTTCTGCACGCTCATCTTTTTTGGTGGATTTCTCTTCAAAGGAAACCTCAGCTTCTATTTCAATGTTGCCAGCCTGATGATTGTTGCCGGTGGAAGTGCTACCGCCGCCCTGCTGAGTTTTCATATCAGCCGCTTGCGTATTGTCCTGCGTGTGGTCCGGGCCTCCTATTCCAGTCGCCTTAAATCCGAGGCCGAGATTGTGGATATCCTCATCAACCTGGCTATTAAATCCCGGGCGGAAGGTATTCTCTCCCTGCAGCAGGAGGAAAACGAGACATCGATTCTCTTTTTACGCCGGGGCCTCGGGTGCCTGGTCGACAATTACGAGCCCCAGCAGATTCGCGATATCCTGAACACGGAGATGTATTTTTTCAAGCTGCGTCGTGAAGACAGTGAACGGGTCCTGCGCACCATAGCCGACTTCTGTCCGGCCTTCGGCATTGTCGGCTCGGTTGCCGGTTTAATCCCCATGCTTGCCGGTATAGATGACACCGGCATCATTCTTAAAACCGTACCACTCGCCCTCACCTCCATCCTTTACGGTCTGATCTTTGCCAACTTCTTTTTTATTCCTTTTGCCGCGAACCTGCGCGAACGGACCAATCAGGAGTTACTCCTCCAAAAAATCATCATGGAAGGAGTCCTCGCCATTCAAAGTGAATTAAACCCCACTGTGCTGCGCACAAAATTACTCTCCTTCCTCACACCATCCGACCGAAAAGCCGACCTGGTACCGCTGGCCCGTATCCAGGAACGATTCCACATTACAATTGATGATCACCTTGATCCTGATGCTGGCGACGAGACCGCCCGCACTGGTCCAAAGATGTCGTAACCAACTCAGCCGGTCGGTTCGGTGTGTATCCCAACAGGCGTCACGATGTCGATTCTCGTGCTATCGCACAATACCGTTGCCCTCGGGTCACAACAAAGGCCTTGTCGTCTTCCTGGTTGTACGCCGGCTCCTCGATAAGGGGACTTGGTTCAAAACGGTAAAGAGACGCTATCACCGTGCAATAACGTCTTAAATACCCACAAACGTAAAGATCCGATGAAAATGACAACCAGAGACTGCTGACTTGTCTGTTTCTCCAGGACCTGATATAAAGAACATTGCTCCTCTCTTCGAGGTACGTTGCAGCAGCAATCCAGCAAAAATCAGCAGAAAAAGATATCAAGTACTCTTGACGAGGAGAATGGGCCTTCAAGGGATCTTCCCAGCGCTGATTTCCAGGCACTGACTTCGAAAAAAACCGGAGGAACGACCTGCTCAAAAGACTTTCGCAGGAACACGCAGATCCTCGCCCACAACCACTCAGCCCGAATCATCATAGATAAACCAACGCAACGATATTTCTCATGACGACTCCTTTTACCCATCTCCATGTTCATACCCAATACTCCATGCTTGACGGTGCCATCCGCGTCTCCGATCTGATTGAAAAAACGCAACAGTTCGGTATGGATGCAGTGGCGATCACCGACCACGGTGCCATGTATGGGGCTCTGGAATTTTATGTGAAGGCCAAGAAGGCCGGCATCAAACCCCTCGTCGGCTGCGAGTTCTACCTGGCTGAGAACGGCATGCACCTCCACAACCGCAGTGGTGGTCATAACTTTCATCTGGTTGCCCTTGCCATGAATGAGACCGGGTACCGCAATCTGATGAAGCTCGCCTCGCTTGCCCAGACCAAGGGGTTTTATTATCGACCCCGTATTGATTGTCAGACCCTTTATCAGCACAATGAGGGATTAATCATCCTCACCGCCTGTCTGAAAGGGGAGATTCCCTGGCGGCTGACCCACAACGATCCTGCCGGAGCCCGAAATCGGGCACTGGAGATGCAAAAGATATTCGGTGACCGTCTGTACCTCGAAATTCAGGAAAACGGTCTGCCTGAGCAAACCATTGCCAACGAGGGGCTTATGGCCCTGGCCGATGAGCTGGGTATCAAGCTGGTGGCCACCAACGATTGCCACTACCTTACGCAGGAGGAGTCCTACGCGCACGAGGTGCTGCTCTGCATCCAAACCGGCAGAACCATTGATGATCCCAATCGATTCCGGTTTAACACCAACCAACTGTTCTTCAAATCGGGTGACGAGATGGCAGCGCAATTCGGCTACTGCCCTCAAGCCCTGAGCAACACGCTGGAAGTGGCGGAGCGGTGCGACCTCCATCTTAAGCTCGGTGAATCTCATTTCCCAATTTTTCCGGTTAAAAAAGGAGAGACTTTAGACAGTGTTTTTGCTCAGACCTGTTGGGACGGCCTCAAAGAACGGCTTGATGACATGCATGAACTGGAGCCGGTTGGTGTTGAGACGGAAAAGATCTACCGTGAACGACTGACGCATGAGATCGATGTCATCCAGAAAATGGGATTTTCCGGTTACTTCCTCATTGTGGCTGACTTCATCAACTGGGCAAAACAACAGAAGATTCCGGTTGGCCCGGGACGAGGATCAGGGGCCGGCAGTCTGGCTGCCTACTGTCTGCAAATCACCAATATCGACCCCATTCCGTATGGACTCCTGTTCGAGCGTTTTCTCAACATCGAGCGAATGTCCATGCCTGACTTTGACATTGATTTCTGTAAGGACCGACGGGATGAGGTGCTCGACTATGTCCGACAACGCTATGGTGGAGATGAACATGTGGCCCAGATTGTAGCCTATGGTTCGATGAAGGCCCGGGCTGTGCTCCGTGACGTCGGCCGGGTACTGGATATCCCCCTGCCGGTGGTCGACCGGATTGCCAAACTGGTGCCGGATGAACTGAAGATCACCTTAAAAAAAGCGATAGAAAAAGAACCGCGGTTGCGTGAAGCAATGAAAGAAGACGGTGTTCGGGAACTCCTCACCATTTCCCGAACACTCGAAGGTCTGTCCCGACACAAATCAACGCATGCTGCCGGGGTGGTCATTTCACCGCAGCCGATGGTTGAATACCTGCCGGTCTGTATCGGCCCCAACAAGGAGATCCTGACCCAGTATGACATGAAGTACACCGAGAAAACAGGACTGATCAAGTTCGACTTTCTTGGCTTAAAAACCCTTACCGTCATTGACCGGGCACTCAAACTGATCACCTGCGACCTGAATATTGAGGTGGATCTTCACAAGATCCCGATGAACGATCCCAAAACCTATGCACTGCTCTGCCGGGGCGACAGCCTGGGAGTTTTTCAGCTGGAAAGTGACGGTATGCGCGAGTTGCTGATCAAAATGCAACCAGAGCAGTTCTCTGACCTGATCGCCCTGGTAGCCCTCTACCGCCCGGGTCCTCTTGACTCGGGAATGGTCGACACCTTTGTCGACACGAAACATGGCCGGAGGCCTGCCGACTATCCGCTCCCCCAGATCAAATCGGTGCTCCAGGAGACCTACGGTGTTATTGTCTACCAGGAACAGGTCATGAAAATCTCCAATATCCTCGCCGGTTACAGTCTGGGCGATGCCGATATCCTTCGGCGTGCCATGGGGAAAAAGATCGCGGAGGTTATGGAGAAGGAACGTGGGAAGTTTATGGCAGGAGCTGCAAAAAATAACATCCCCGAAGCAAAAGCTAAACACATCTTCGACCTGATGGCCAAATTTGCCGGTTATGGTTTCAACAAATCACATTCCGCAGCCTACGCTCTGATCGCGTACCAAACCGCCTATCTCAAAGCCCACTACCCTGCACAGTTTTTAGCTGCCCTTCTCTCCTGTGATGTGGAAAATACCGACAAGGTAGTAAAGTACATTAACGAATGTCGGCAGGAAAAGATTGAGGTTTTACCACCGGATATCAACGAATCGTTCAACGACTTCACAGTTGTCAACGATCGCATCCGATTCGGCCTGGCAGCCGTTAAAAATGTAGGCGGAGCCGCCCTTGATTCGATTTTTGCGGAACGAACTGCCGGTGGAAACTACCACTCACTGGCCGATTTCTGCAGCCGTATCGATTCTGCCAAGGTGAACCGCAAGGTCATTGAAAGCCTTATCAAGGCCGGTGCCTTTGATTCGCTCAATCCAAACCGAAAACAGTACATGGAAGTACTTGACCAATGTATTGATCGGGCCAAAGCTGTGCAACGAGACCGATTGAGCGGTCAGATGAATCTCTTTGCCATTGGGCAGTCCTCTGCACTCCCCAGCGGTGGAAATATTGAGATGGAATTACCCGTGGTGGAAGATTGGCCTCAACTGGAAAAACTTGCTTACGAAAAGGAGATGGTCGGCTTTTTTTTAACCGGTCATCCCCTGGAAGGTGTGTTGGAGGATCTGCGGCGCGTGGTCGATACCGACATCGTTGGTGTGGAAAAGTTGCGCGACGGCCAGGTCGTACGAATCGGTGGTCTGATGGCCGGTTATAAGGAGCATAAATCGAAAAAAGGCGAACGCATGGCCTTCACGGTCTTTGAAGACATGACTGCAAGTATTGAAGTGATTGTTTTTCCTTCGACATTCAGCCAATACAGTCAGTTTCTGACTAATGACCAGCCGCTGATCGTGCTCGGTACCGTCCAACAGGGGGAGCGTGGTGCCAAAATTGTGGCTCAGGAGATCCTGGGCCTCAACAAGACGTTGGAACAGTATACGGAAAAGGCTGTTATTACCCTGCAATCCACCAACACCTCACGGCAGCACATGCTGGAGTTAAAGGAGCTGCTCTATCAGTACCACGGCACAACACCGGTTTTGCTCACCCTCCAGTTTGCCGACCGGGGCGAGGTTGATATCCAGGTGCTCAAAGACATGAGCATCCGTCCAACCACTGACCTGTTTCACAAAATCACCCGGCTCTGCGGACGCAGATCGCTGGTTGTTCAGGTGGGGCAACCCGTACTGCAGCAGCGACGCAATGGAAACAGTCGCAACGGGTACCAAGCAGGGTGAGCAATAAAAAAAGCGGCCTGTTGTTTTGACAGGCCGCTTTTAAAATTCTGCAGATACTTGCCTTAATCAATAACCGCTGCCCGACACAGTTGATCAGATATTTTCAAAAATCTCGTACTGTGTCGGCTCTCCGAGCAATTTGTCGATCTCTTCTTGAATGGTGATCCGCTCTTTATTCAAGGTCCAGGCCCGCCAGTCATCCAGAGACTGCCAAGTGCTGATGACCATGCTCACACCCGGTTCATCAAGCCGGGTAAACGTTTCTCCTGAAACATATCCTTTCTGGCTCAGGGTCATTACCCTCATCTTACGAAGCAGCCCTTCAAGTTCAGAAGCCTGCTTATCCGCAACCTTTCGTTTGATCAATACTTTGACAGCCATGTGTTCCTCCTCTTGTGTTGGTGTATGCTGAGTCGACGTACACAACCAGACAGTGAACAGATGTGTTCCGTTTTCACTATAAACACTTCAGCCGCAGAAGCAAAGAAATGTCCGATCGTTTCACCAGAAAAATAAGTGAAATCAGCAGACCTCCTCACCATAACAGATTGTATTCAGGTCGGTAACTCCGCCTCCAGGAGGTGCAGCGTTACCGGATCTCCCTGGATACAACCGATACGTTCAGCTGCGCTGGCCTGATTCGCAGCTATTTCCACATGGCCGGAACTGTTGATCAGAACAAGCAGAGAACCGGGTGCTGCATCCTGGTAGGTTCGGACAAATTGACTGATCCGGTGATCACCAATCTGCAGAAAGTCAAAGGCGCTGGGTTCAAAAACAACGTCGCCTGCCTGAATGGAAGTCTGAATGTTACCGAAATGATCAATACGCTGCACCTGACCAGACACACAACCATCTTTTCTTACAGACTCCGGAACCAAAATCGTCCGGATCGACCCCGGTTCCACGGCCGGGCCAAACTGTTCCAGGTTCGTCGAAGCGGCCAGGACGGCGGCTACCGGAGCCATGATATCACGACCGTGAAAGGTGGCACTGACTGATGACCGGAAGAAATCCGGCCGCTCAACCCGATGGATCGTATCAATCCGGTTATCGGCAACCAGCATCGACAACACCCCATTGTCCGGTGCGACAAAAAAATGACCGTCTCCGGCGGCAACCAAGAGAGCGCGTTGCCCACCTACACCTGGATCAACAACGATGAGGTGAATGGTACCGTCTGGAAAATAATGATAACTGGAACGAATAACACGTGCGGCAGCAGCCACATCCCAGGCAGGGATCGCGTGGGTCAAATCAACGACAGTGATGGCTGAATATCCCTTGAACAGGGCACCTTTCAGTTGTCCGACATAGGGATCCTGCAATCCGAAATCAGTGGTCAGGGTAATGAGTACCAACGCTTTCTCCATGACACCTCATTCTGGAACTGCTCAGGATATATCCTCACCAACTCCTGTTGCCGTTGTTCTAAGGCACCAGCTCGCAGTCAGCATACCTTTTTAAAGAATATATCGACTGAGGTCCTCATTTTCTGAAATATCAGTTAACTGCCGGCGGACATAGTCAGCGGTTACGGTGAAGTCCAGGTTGTCCCGATCCGAGGCATCAAAAGACAACTCATCCAGTACCCGCTCAATAATCGTATGCAGTCGACGGGCACCAATATCCTCAGTCCTTTGATTAACCTGCACCGCAATACGTGCCATCTCCCGAATGGCCTCTTCCTCGAAAACCAGTCGCACATCCTCGGTGGCCAACAGCGCCGTATATTGCTTGATAAGGGCATTTCGCGGTTCATTGAGGATACGAAAAAACTCCTCTTCACCCAAGGCATGCAGATTAACCCGGATGGGGAAACGACCCTGCAGCTCCGGTACCAGATCAGATGGTTTGCAGACATGAAAGGCTCCGCTGGCAATAAAGAGGATGTGGTCCGTCTTCACTGGTCCATACTTTGTGGAAACAGTGGTGCCTTCAACGATGGGCAGCAGGTCTCGCTGTACCCCTTCCCGCGACACTTCGGGTGATCCGGAACCGGTGCCGCCACGCGAAGCGATCTTATCGATTTCATCCAGAAAGATAATACCTGACTGCTCGGTCCGCCGAATCGCTTTTTCTGCGATACTCTCGGTATCAATCAGCCGTTCCGCCTCCTCCTTTTTAAGAAGTTCCAGAGCCTCGGGAACCTTCACCTTTTTAAGTTGTTTTTTCTTGGGAAAAAACTTGGAGAAGGCCTCCTGCAGTGAACTCTGCATATCCTCCATGCCTGAAGCGGAAAAGACCTCCACCACCGGGGCTCCGCCGCCGGATGCCACCGACAGCTCGACCACACGATCGTTTAATTCGCCTTGCTGCAGCATCTCACGAAATCGTTCTCGAGTACTGTGACCACTACCCCACTCCTTCTGCTGATCAGTCCCATCGCCATCATAACCAAGGGGAATGGCAGTGGCCGGAGGAGGCATATCATGTCCGGACGGCCTTGGAAGAAGGACATCAAGCAACCGTTCTTCCGCCATAACTGCAGCCTTTTCCTGCACATCCTCTTCCGCCTCTTTTGTCACCATATTCACGGCAAGCTGGGTAAGGTCACGTATCATTGACTCAACGTCACGGCCAACGTATCCGACCTCGGTAAACTTAGATGCTTCAATCTTGAGAAACGGACTTTGAGCCAGATGGGCGAGACGACGGGCAATCTCAGTTTTACCAACCCCGGTCGGTCCGATCATGATGATGTTTTTCGGCGCAATCTCCTCTCGCAGCGGTGGTGCCACCTGCTGTCGCCGCCAGCGGTTACGCAGGGCTATGGCCACCGAACGCTTAGCCTCGGCCTGGCCGACAATGTATCGGTCGAGTTCAGCGACCGTTTGTCTCGGGGTCAATGAGTTGATACCTTTCATATTTTTTCAACAACAATATTGGTGTTTGTGTAAATGCAAATCGTTCCGGCAATCTCCAGAGCTGTTCGGGCAATGGCCTCCGCATCAAGGGTGGAATGCACAACCAGTGCTTTTGCTGCCGCCAGGGCATAAGGACCACCTGATCCAATGGCTAAAACACCGTCATCGGCTTCGATAACATCCCCGGTACCGGACAGCAGCAGAGAATGTTGCGCATCAACAGCGATGAGCATGGCCTCCAGTCGGCGCAGCATCTTGTCCATACGCCAGTCCTTCGCCAGTTCAACGGCGGCCCGCATCAAATTGCCATTAAATTGCTCCAGTTTCTGCTCCAGTCGATCATAAAGGGTAAACGCATCGGCAGTGGCACCGGCAAAGCCGGTAATCACCTGATCGTGATAGAGTCGCCTCACCTTACGCGCCTGATGCTTGATGATCGTGTTGCCGAACGACACCTGCCCGTCACCGGCGACAACGACCTGCCCTTTATGGCGAACAGCAAGGATGGTCGTGGAACGAATTTTGTCCATATTCCCCTCAATGGGTTGTGCTTAAAAGAGGCATGAAAAACAGCTGTTGTTCCTCTGGTTTCAATCGCAGATAAATAACGCCTTGTCTCTGCTCAACAGTCAGACATATGCCGTTGATGTATAAGCATGATGAAAAAAGACGTCAATGCCTCGCGTTGTTCCTCTATTCCTCCCGGGATCGCCTCGCCTGCGGATGCGCCTGATCGTAGACCCTGGCAAGATGGTCGATATTGAGATGCGTATACTTCTGAGTGGTTGACAGGCTCACATGCCCAAGAAGCTCCTGAACTGTACGCAGATCAGCACCCATCTCCAGGAGATGGGTGGCAAAGGAATGACGAAGGGCATGCGGAGTAACGTTAAGACCAATACCTGCCCGTATTCCGTAATCGCTCAAAAACCGTTCCACACTGCGGACACTGAGTCTGGTTCCCTGTCCGTTCAGAAACAGGGCCTGACGTTCAGCCTTTCTCCCGCGCTGGATACGGGCAACGATCAGACTTTCTCGTTCAGGCAGGTACTGTTGCAACATTTCATGGGCAGCCCGGCCAAACGGAATCATTCTTTCTTTATTCCCCTTACCCCGCACCCGAACCAGCTCCGCATCCCAATCAATATCTTCCAGATTGACCCCAACCAGTTCCGAAACTCGCATACCGGTGGCATAAAGCAGTTCCAGGATCGCCCGATCCCGTCGCCAATAACGATCCGTTGCCACAGGAGCCTCAAGCAGACTGAACACCTCATCAACAGTGAGAAACGACGGTATGTTTCGCCCGAGTTTCGGGCCGGCCACCCCGCTGACCGGATCAGCGGCAATCACCTTTTCACGCTGCAGAAAACGAAAGAAAGTACGTAATGAAGACAGCTTGCGAGCAACCGAGGCGCTTGCATTACCAGTGTACAGTGAGCCGACAAAGGCCTGTACATGGGTATTGGTAATCGACTGGACATCCAGATCTTCTCCACAGTGCCGTTGAAATTCAAGGATATCACGCTGATAGCTTTCAGCAGTATGCCTCGAATAGCCACGCTCCACCAGAATCCAGACCAGAAAACGTTCGATATATGCAGTCATAACCAAAGAGATGTTGAAACCCACCGGGAGAATGTATAGTATACCCGCTTACCCGGAAGTGCTGTAATCAGCAAATAAAATCGTGGAGTTTTGGTTGACGGAATCAACCCATGGCAAAAAATTCGTTTGAAAACGCGCTCACCAGATTGGAAAAAATAACAGAAGAGCTGGAAAGCGGAGATCTCAGTCTGGAAAAAAGTCTGGAAAAATTTACCGAAGGCATGACACTGGTCCATTTGTGTAACGGCAAACTCGAAGAGGCGAAAAGTCAGATCGAACTGCTGCTCAAAAAAGATGAGACCATTGTCAGCGTCCCTTTTACAGAGGAAGAAGGTGGAAATCCGAATCTACCTGGATGAACAGCGACAGCTGGTTGAAGAACGCCTGGCGCGTTACATGCTGGAGCCCATAGGTGTTTTTTCCCAACACATAGAAGCGATGCGCTACAGCCTCTTTGCCGGCGGCAAACGCATTCGTCCCATTCTCTGCCTGGCCGGAGCAGCGGCCATTAACAGCAGTGAGAATACCCGGAACCTGGCCATGCCGGTGGCCTGTGCCTTTGAGTTTATCCACACCTACTCTCTGATTCATGACGATCTGCCGGCCATGGATGACGATGATCTTCGCCGCGGCAAGCCGACCAACCATACGGTCTTTGGTGAAGCAGCCGCCATTCTGGCCGGAGACGGCCTGCTCACCCTGGCTTTCGAATTAGTCAGCGGCCCAGCGGCCACCGGAATTGCCGACAAGAGCCGTCTTCGCCTTATCCATACAATTGCCGGGGCTGCCGGCTCCCTCGGCATGGTGGGCGGTCAATCTTTAGACATGATCCATGCCGGTGAACAGATCGGCTACGACGAGCTCCGTCATATCCATCAAAGCAAAACCGGGGCACTGATCACAGCCTCTGTGGTCTGCGGCGGTATCGTTGCCGGTGCCGATGAAAAACAGGAGAGAGCCCTGAAAGCCTACGGTGACAACATAGGTCTTGCCTTCCAAATCGTCGATGATCTGCTCGATATCATGGCGACCACTGCTGAACTTGGTAAATCCGCCGGCAGTGATATCAAATCGGACAAGGTCACCTATCCATCCCTGTTCGGTGTTGAAACCTCGCATACCATGGCTAAGGAGGCGGTTCAGGAGGCGGTTGCCGCCCTGGCCCCCTTTGACCGGCAGGCTGACCCGCTGAGAGCTCTGGCTCATTACATCGTTGATCGTAAAAAATAAGTATGCAGAATGCAGATACCCCGGCAGCAGTGGCGACCCGTCTGCTGGACACCATCGACTCACCCCTTGATCTACGTCGACTCAGCCTGATACAACTTATGCAACTGGCTGATGAACTGCGCGACACCATCATCACCACTGTTGCAGAAAACGGTGGCCACCTTGCCCCCAGTTTAGGTGTTGTTGAGCTTACCCTGGCTTTACATGTGGTGTTCAACACCCCCTATGATCGTTTGATCTGGGATGTAGGTCACCAGACCTATGCCCACAAGTTACTGACCGGCCGCCGCGAACGTTTCCATACTTTGCGTCGCTTCAAGGGAATCAGCGGCTTTCCCAAACGCTCGGAGAGCGTCTACGATCCGGTTGAAACCGGTCACAGCTCCACCTCTGTATCCTACGGCCTGGGCATCAGTGCAGCCAAAAACATCCTGAATGATCGGAGCAAAGTAATAGCAGTCATTGGCGACGGCTCCATGACAGCCGGCATGGCCTTTGAAGGGCTCAACCATGCCGGTGATCTCGACCGGGACCTGGTGGTTATCCTCAATGACAATGAAATGTCTATTTCCAAAAATGTCGGAGCCCTCTCCAGTTTTCTCAGTCGCAAGTTAACCGGCAGAACCATTCGGCGTTTACGGGACCATATTGAAGACCGACTGATGGCCCTGTCGTCGGTTGGTGAAAACATCCTCAGTGTACTGCGGAAAAGCGAAGAGAGCATCAAGGGTTTCTTCACCCCTGGAATGCTGTTTGAGGCACTGAAATTCAAATATATCGGCCCGATTCCGGGTCACGAACTGGATGGCCTGATCGCAACCCTGGAAAACGTTCGTGATCATAACCATGGTCCGGTCCTTGTACACGTGATCACGACCAAGGGCAAAGGGTACAAACCGGCTGAAACACATCCCGACAACTACCATGGTATCGGTCCCTTTACCATCTCTGACGGTAGCCCAATCAAAAAAACCGGTACCCCGGTGACCTACACCAAGGTCTTCGGCGAGACAGTCTGTCGCCTGGCCCGGTTGGACAAACGGCTGGTCACCATCACGGCGGCCATGCCCGACGGTACCGGTCTTTCACCCTTTGCCACCGAATTTCCCGATCGTTTTTTCGATGTCGGCATTGCAGAACAACATGCGGTCACCTTTGCCGCCGGACTGGCGGTCGAAGGGTTACGACCGATTTTTGCCGTTTACTCCTCGTTCATGCAACGGGCCCTTGATCAGTTGATTCATGATGTCTGCCTGCCCAACCTACCGGTCATCATAGCGCTGGACCGCAGTGGTGTGGTCGGTGCCGATGGCCCAACCCATCATGGTGTTTTTGACCTCTCTTTCCTCCGTTTCATCCCCAATCTGACGATCATGGCTCCAAAGGATGAGAATGAACTGCAGCACATGCTGTTCACCGCCCTCAACAGTGAAGGCCCGGTGGTCCTCCGCTACCCGCGGGGAAGTGGCGAAGGCGTTGCCGTAGATTCGTCCTTCACTTCTCTGGACATCGGGAAGGCGGAACTGTTGCGCGAAGGTGACGATGTGCTTCTTTTACCGGTGGGCAACCGAGTGCATCCGGCGCTGAAAGCGGCCGACCACCTGGCAGCAGAAGGCATCAGCGCCGCTGTTATCAACCCGCGATTTATCAAGCCGCTTGATGATGTACTCATAACCAAGTGGGCAGCTCATACCGGCCGGGTTGTCACCATTGAAGACAACATTGTGCACGGCGGCTTCGGCAGCAGTGTGCTGCAACTGCTCCATGCCCGCACTCTTCTTCTGCCGACAAGACTGCTCGGCTATCAAGATCAATTCATTGAACAGGGTTCACAGACCGAACTCTGGGCCAAAGCAGGTATTGACAGCAACGGCATCGTTCGCTCTGTCCGCGAGATGCTGGCCTGAAAGGCCAAAGGCGACACCACAGTAAGCGATGTCGCCCCAAAAAACGCCTTAACTTTGCATCTGTCAGTGGAAACAAGTCTCCTCAGACCTGATAGTACTCCCGATACCAATCAACAAATCGCTGGACTCCCACCTCAATCGAAGTGGCTGGTTTAAAGCCTACCGCCTTCACCAGATCCGTCACATCAGCGTAGGTCGCCGGTACATCCCCATCCTGCATGGGAAGGAAATTCTTGGCTGCGGTACGGCCCAGACATTCCTCCAGGACCTCGATATACCGCATCAGCTTTTCCTTATTGTTGTTCCCGATGTTATAAATCCGCCACGGACAGTAGCTGGTTGCCGGGTCAGGACAGGCACCGGACCACTGGGGATCAGGCTCGGCAATGTGATCAATTACCCGTACCACACCCTCGACAATATCGTCGATATAGGTGAAATCCCGCTCCATGTTTCCGTTATTGAAAACATCGATCGGCCGATTTTCAAGGATCGCCTTGGTAAAGAGAAACAGAGCCATGTCCGGTCGTCCCCAGGGACCGTACACCGTGAAAAACCGCAACCCGGTGGTGGGAATACGGAAGAGATGGCTGTAGGTGTGTGCCATCAACTCATTGGCCTTTTTCGATGCCGCATACAGCGAAACCGGATGGTCAACATTGTCGTGTACCGAGAAGGGCATGGTCGTATTGGCTCCATACACTGAGCTTGACGATGCATAGACAAGGTGTCGAACCCCGGTATGGCGGCACCCTTCAAGAATATTGACAAAGCCCACCAGATTCGTATCAACATACGAATGAGGGTTGATCAACGAGTAACGAACACCTGCCTGCGCTGCCAAGTTCATCACAGCATCAAAACGTTCCGTTGCAAAGAGGGTCGCAACCTGCTCTCTGTCCGCCATGTCGAACTCAGCATGACGAAATGTTGCAAACGGTGTCAAACGGGCAAGACGATCTTTTTTCAACTGGGGATCATAGTAGTCATTGAGATTATCTAATCCAACAACCTCTCTGCCCTCGGACAACAGTCGAAGAGCCAACGCATGACCAATAAAACCGGCTGCACCGGTGATCAGTATTTTTTGTAATGGTTTCAACGCATCTTCCCCGCTTGACCACTGTCAGATTGTGTTAATCGTCGTAATCACCGGCCGGTCCCTTGTCTGAGACAATGGTGGCTGCTCGTTGCCTGATCTTGTCGGGCGTCCAGTTTTCCGGCGATTCAATACGACCGGTTTTGGGCCCGATGTCATAGGAACCTGCCTCAAGGATGGCCTCCACACCAAAACGAGCGGTATCCCCCGCATTGAAGACCTCGACCAGCATGGTATAAATAAAATTTTCTACTCGCCTGGCCATTCGATCCCGCACTGCTTTGCATTGTCCCATAATCTTGTTTTCAAAGGACAGGTTGAGACTTTTATAATCACCCTTTTTCCATCCCTTGGACTCGGCAAAGCTTCGCATCTCCTGCCACAGCTCTTCCGTAACCCCCTTTCCGGGAATCTTGATAAAATCACCATTTGTATCTAAAACCGCATTACCGTAATCATTGACCTCCAGGCCCCAGGATACCATCTGCAGAGCAGTGGCAACATTCGCCTTGGTCGTATAAGTCTGGGAAGCAATGGCGCGCAATCGATCGGAGTTGTTACCTGAAGTACCGTGCTGTGCCCCGGAAACGGCATAGTCGGCAATGGCTTTATGGATCTCAGCGGTCAGTTCAACCTGAATGCCCTGGGCAGAGGCTTCGATACCATGGGTGGTACCGTTATTAAGAGCAATCCAGTCGGGGAAAATATCATGTGCATTCAGACCCTGGATAATAAACAGAGCTTCTTCTTTGGTTGATAACCCCAGTTTCCCCTTAATCTCCCCGACCTCGGTTTCCAAGCCGGCCCACGACGGTATATACCTGGCGAGCTCGATGCCGGCAAGCAGGTTGTCCGCGTCGGGCATATGGGATGCATCAATGGCAATAGAGGTGATACCGGCTTCAAAAATGGTCGGAATCTCAACAACCGCAACGGGAATATCCTCAGGCTTCTTGATACCGTAGTGATCTGCATGGATGGCCACCGGCACAGTAATAGCCAGCTCATTACATAAGGCATCCACCTGGCGGGCAATATTCCAATAGTTGACCGGGCAGTACGCATTGGCACCACCTTCCGAGCGGGCGATTTCAATGATGATCGCCGCATGGGCCCGTTGTGCGGCCTGCAAGGCACCTCGGATAATCAGGTGGTTTCGTCCGTTGGCGGCAATGGTCATGGCATTGCCCTTGGCCAGCATGGCACGATCGATTACCTTGCCGCTGACAATGAGCGCACGTGAATTGGGAAAGAGGGTTCTGATGTTCGGTGGACGGCCAATTTCCAAAGCTTTCTCAAAATTAGCAATATACGACATACGTTCCTCCCACTATGAATGGATTCGTTTTATGACGACACCGGACGCGTAAAGTTCCAGAACAAAATATATTCAACAACTCATTTAGAATACACACAAAGTTGCTGTTCCGGCAAGGAGAAAGCTCGGAAAGAGTATTCACAGCTGGTTTGCAGATTCCCCAGAAGATTGAATCCGGATTATTCAGGATCAGGAGATCCGGATGACTGACCGTCTGTTGGTACTTTGGCAGGGAAACCAGCTAACGTTGTCCGGCCGAAGATACCGACCGCGACAATACTGACCTCGTAGAGCAAAATGAGCGGACCGGCCATCAATAACTGATTAACCACATCCGGTGTAGGGGTGAGAACAGCGGCGACAATAAAGGCTATCAGGACAGCATACTTTCGATTCTTACTCAGAAATGATCGGTTGACCACCCCGATTTTACTAAGGAAAACCATAAAAACCGGTAGTTCAAACATGAGGCCGAACGCTATAAACAGACGTAGTGCCAGCGAAAAATACTCTTCAACCGCCGGCATAGGTTCAAGAAATTCGCTGGAATAGCCAAGGAGAAACTTAAAAGCTGCCGGGAAAACTACTAAATAACCGAACGCGGCTCCACCGAGGAAACAAAGGGTGGAAATCAACGCAAAGGGAACAATGACCTTTTTTTCGTGCCGATACAGGCCAGGGGAGACAAAACGCCAGATCTGCAGAAAAATAACCGGGCTGGCAAAAACAACCCCGCAAACCAGGGCGAGTTTCAGATAAAAAAAAACCCTGCCTGGTATGAGGTGAAGATCAGTGGCTTGCCTTCTGCAAGCACCTTCAGCAGCGGGTGCAGAAACCAGTCAGCCAGGGGCTGGACCACGGAATATGCAACTATGAAGCAGACGGCAACTGCACCAAGTGAGATCATCAGACAGGAGCGCAGCTCCCGTAAATGTTCTATGAGACTCTGTTGTTCGAACTGTTCCTGATTGTCCATGGTAAATAAACTGTTGCACTGGAAGTCAAAGGGGGTCGTGTGCATGTTACTACACGATCCGCAAAGGAATGTAAACTGGTTATGGATAGTGTTTGACTTTGTATTTTACTTGGGGATACACTGACACTAACCGTCAATCAATTGATTTTCTAGAGTTTTCACACTGGTAAACATGGCCGACATTCTGATTGTTGACGATGAGTTGAGCATGCGCCAATTTCTCAAGATCCTGCTTGAGAAAGAGGGGTACAACGTTGCCACCGCAGCTGATGGTAGGGAAGCACTCGACCTCGTCACGCGACAGTCCTTTGATCTGATTATCTCCGACATCCGCATGCCCGGCATGAGCGGCCTGGAATTACTGGCCCAGCTCAAGCAGATAAAAGCCGATATGGGCGTCATTATGATCACTGCCTTCGCCTCTCCGGAAGATGCTGTCGAAGCTATGAAGAACGGAGCGTTTGACTACATCACCAAGCCCTTTAATGTTGATGAGATCAAAAACGTCATTCGCACTGTTCTTAAGAAACAACAGAAGACCGAGCCCACGACGGCCAGCGGTTTTCCGGAAATTATCGGTCAGAGTCCTGAGATGATGAAGATCTTTGATCTGATCACGAAAATTGCTCCGACAC
>Ga0265295_1001136_pt1 | contig 48472 bp, 59 predicted proteins | sample Munlansysbiofilm_FD_192503 | JGI IMG/M metagenome (GOLD analysis project Ga0265295, IMG submission 192503) | Leachate microbial communities from a municipal landfill in Southern Ontario, Canada - Methane capture system biofilm | ecosystem: Engineered > Solid waste > Landfill > Unclassified ...
TCGCTCTCACTATAATATTGAATTGCCCTAATTGTAGAGTTTACTATTCCATTAGAAGTAGCAGCATATCCCGAATGTCTATATCCAATATTAAAACTATTTACACTTACGCCGTTTACTTTTAAATCAAACCCAACATTAGCAGGTACAGAAGTACCCACTTTAGCAGTATAATCAACTACAGCTCCCACACCACTAACAGAATAACCGTTTTCGTAATCCCAACTCTGCCCACATTCTGCCAAAGATTGAGGACAATATTCGACATTATTGACATCACTAAGACATTGAGCGGTTGTACCCTCTTGAACTCCTATAACACTATCCCATACCTGCGAATTGCAAACTCTACCCGTAATTTCATCGGTAACCGTAGAGGGTTCGTTATAGCATATCGGTTTAGTATCAAATTCAAGTATCGCTCTTTCAGTTGCCGGATTATCTCCGCTCATAAAGTGCGTCCCCCAATCTCTCCATTTGCCCGTATTTCCACTCATCAAAGTCCAGTGTTCACCCAAAAGATTTATTACCGGCTTACCGTACATATCTATTGCGTCATCACCCTCTAAAAATTGATTTTCAACATCGGCACTATCCCAATTTTGATAAGATAAACTTGCACCGGTAACAGTCTTAAATCTCGGTCTATTTGTCGAAAAACAGTTCGCAGTAAAGCAAAGATTTTGCGTATAGTTAGGGTCATATATACCTATCCAAGCTTCATTGTTGCCCCCAATCAAACTTTTTATAAAAGTATTCTCACCGCTACTATTTGGTATCGCCAAATACCCACTGTTTGCACTTGCAAAGTTCTTAGCATTTTCAAAAGACATTTCATTACCGGTTACGGCATAATAGTGTCCGCCGTAGGTTTTAAATTCGCCCGTGAAATCACCGCAGTTTATAGCGAAGGTTGAGGTTATTGCTATAAAAAAGAAAAGAATTACTTTCATCTTTCCAGCTCCTTGATTAAATCATTTGCTTTTTTTAACACCAACTCTTTTTGATAGTTGTGTCTTCGAGCAAATTTATCTAACTCTATGTATCTTTCATTAACATTTAGTCTAAAAGCCAATCTTCTTAAAAATGCTACAGGTAGTATTATTTTTTGATATTCAAGATCATAGTTCATACACTCAATAGAGCAGTATTTATCCAAGAATGATAAAACTTTTTTACTACATACAACACATTTATTTTTAGGCATTTTATGCTTTCCCATAAATCAATATCCCTTCTTGTTGCTTTTCTAAATCTTCGAGATTTATGTATCTTTCACATGTTTTAATTTTATCCTCAAGACTACAGTTTTTAAAATAATCAATACTGATGTTTTGTTTTTTATACAGTATTGATATTGCAGCTTGCATTGTAATTAAAACTTTTTCATCTTCAATAATACATATTAAAGGTCTTGAAGCTTGAATTGATGACATTATTTATCCTTTGTTTGGAATAGGGTAGGGGTTTGTTTAATAATATCTTTAATCTTTTGCTCTAGCTCTTGTAATTCTTGAATTGATAAAGATATAGTTTTATTATCAATTCTTAAAATGTATTTATTTGTTTCCACATCAAATCTAAGTGTAATTTCCATTGCATACTCACTTTATAAATTGTTTTGTTTTTTGAATATCGGCACCATTTATGACTGAAACTACTTTATTATCTTTGTCTATTACAAATACTTTAGGAGTAAAAGTAACATTAAAATGTTGAGCTTTTTGTTGCATCTTCTCAAGAGCTTGTTTTGACTTTTGTGTTGGCGAATATTTTGAGATATCAAATTTATTTGTTTGGATATCTTCTATAGTTTTAATAGGATTTTTTGAATCTAGTATTGCAAGGTTGTAAGCTTCTCTTCCTTGAAAATGTAAGAGGTTACTATAAACTGTTATATTGTGGTTTTTGAGAAAGTTTTCTAAATCTACACAATTGTGACAAAATGGGTTTGTAAACATTACAAATTTATATTCATTTGAACCAGTACCAAATGTCAACTTCAATGAATCTTTGACCAAATCCTTACCATCTGTACCTATGATATTGCTTTCTTCTAATTCTCTTAGTTCTTTTTGCCAGTTTTGTGTATCTAATGCAGTTACTGAAACTCCATCATTTGTCCATATCTCACCAAAAAATATAAGCTTTTGATTTGGCTCTATATATAGAATTTGTCCGTTTGGTAGATATGCTTTTAACAGTCCATTTAATTGTGCATATTGAACTTTACTTACTGTAGTACCTGGAATAATATCAGATACTATTTGCTTTAAATTGTCTGCTGATGCTACACTACCAAGCAACAATCCACTTAAAATTAAATTTTTGATTTTCATAACGACTCCTTGAATTTTTGATATTTATATATTCATAAATTCAAGGGCTTTTTTTTAATTGGTGCTACAACTCATATCATTTGCTATAGATTGCATAGTTTGCATTGCACCTACAGACTCAATAAAACTATTTTGATTTACTGTGCCACATGGATACTTAATGCTTTCACCAGTTTCATAAGGACAGATGTTTTTATTTACTCCAGTACACTCTCGTAGTTCATATTCAACTGTTTGTAGATTATTAGTAGGTGATGTATAGGCAGTAGTATCATCAGTATATACTTGAGAGTTTTGAACTGTTCTTTGAATTTGACAATATACTATAGCATCACCATCTTCTATTCTTGTCATATCAAATGCCTCTGTGCCAACTTTAACTATTTTGTTTGATTCCGTAGCTTGAGGGATAGAGCTGTATCTTGTTTTGAGTGCTTGTTTATCTTGAGAATAATTAATACTGTTTTCATTTTGAGTAGCTTTCATTAAAAAACCAGCTGTAGTATTTGTATCATTTTGTTCAGAACTTAATTTATTTTGTCCAGCGTTTTGAATATAAGTTGCATTTTTTTCATTGTATGAATAAGTTGCGGCACCAGTTTTGTAGTTGTTGCATGCATCTTGATTTTCACCATATATTGATGATGTTATACCATCATTTGTAGTTCTTGTAAGAATCAATCTAGGCATATTTGCTTGTAGTATATTGTAAACGGAAGCAGTAATATCATCAAGAATTTGTTTTTTGTTTGTAGAAGCTGGAGAACCACAAGAGCTATTAATACAATAGCAATTTGTAGAACTTGTTTTTGTAGTTTGTGTTAGGTATATACCCATAGTTGAACTAAAATCATATTTGAAGTATGAACAGTTACTCCAAGTGCCTGTATTACATTTTACTAAGCCATCAGAACAAATTCCACTTATTCCACTAAGGGTGTTTGTTCTTTCTTTTATACCATCAGCATTTAAGTCTGATTTTATTTTTATAGAAATATCACTAGTGCCACTGTATGTTATATCTGCTATGGATATTGTAGAACCATCACAAGTAAGATTTGCTTGAAACTCTTTTGAGCCATCAAGTGTTTTGAAATTTGCATTACTTGTTCCTGGACTTACAATGGTACTGTTGAAGTTACTTTTGAAGTGATTATTCAAATTTCTTGCATCATTGCTATAAGGACCAGCAATTAAGCTTGAAGCATACAATAGCATAACAAATGAGATATTTTTCATTTTAATATCCACTATTGTAGAAACTGTATGTTGATAATCTAGCTTTCATTTCTTGTTCTCTTTGTTTTACGTAAGTTAACAAAGTTCTTTTTGTTTGGATTTCATCGTTGATTGTTATTACATAGTTTCTTGCTTGTTGATCTAATTCATTTATCTTAGCATTTAGTTTAAGTCCTGCATCTTGAGCTTCTGTTGGTAAATCTTTACCATTTGCACTTATGTAGTTTGAAAAACCTCGTGCAACTAAACTCGTCATGTAGTAAATTAATTCTTTTGTTTGTTCAGCTGCTATTTGACTTGCAATAATATCAAAGTCAAGATTTCCAGTGCCTCCTACGACTGATACATTTAAAATTTTATAAACTGGAAAAGATAAGGTTGATAAAAACTTTTTATCATCGTTAGTTAGAGCTTGTTTGGATTTCATTTTATTATATATTTGCACTAATTTATCTTTTATAATATCTTTTGCTCCTTTTTGAAGTTCAAATTCACCACTTCCTATTATTTTCTTTGTAGTATGATTATAACTTGTATATTTTAATTTACCACCTTCATATATTTTTTTGAAAAAATCAACGGTAGTTCCCCCTGGATCAAAAATAACTTGAGGTGTTCCATCATCTGTAGTTGTTCCCAGAAAATCACCAACCACTGCACGAAAAGATGATAAAATTAACTTGTCACCATTTGGATCATTACCTAAAATATCAAGTTTGGACACTTCAGGTAATCCTTTGGTTGCAGCTATGTGCAAAAGAGAACCTTTTGGTGCAATTAGTTCCATAGCATCATTCGCTTTTGCACTATCTCCACCAAATTTAGCAGTAAGACTATTTTTCCATCCCGTCATAGTATCATTTGCACTTTTTAACTTCTCAGTAAGCCAACTGTCTGATTGTCCACTATTAATATTTTGATTCATACCTTCACCAACAACTCTTCCTAAATTTTGTGCTGCTGATATAGCTGTACAAGAATCTAAGCCCATCCCATTTACCATTTGTGACATCTTCTCTAATTCATTTAAAATATTTTGACAATCTTTACATAAAGAAGAAATAGCCATTTGATATACGAAAGCTGGAGCTGCAGCACTCATTGCTTTTAATTTTTCAATTAAGTATTCAGGTTTAAGGTAACTAAAACCACCCATCGTGTAGTCAATTCCACCGCAACCTTGAGACATTCTTGGTATTTGAATATTAACCGGTTGTATTCTAGTTCCTACATCTCTATATTTTATACTTTGTGAACCAAGTGAGTAAATACCTCTTATTTGCGTTTCATAGTATCCTGCATCATTACCTACACTTATGACATTATCTTCAATAAAGTTTGCATTTGCATTTGTTAGTAGTATTGCAGATACTGAAATACTTAAAACTATTTTTCTCAAAATATCCTCCTAGCTGTATGTTTTATCTGTTCTTTATCGACTAACCCAAAATATCTACTATCATAACTATAAAGATGCTCTCCTAGTGCAAAGAATTTATCATTAGGAATAATTCCACAAAAAGATATCTTAGGTAATATTTGTCCCTCTTTATTTTTATCTAACAAGGTAGCTATTATTGTTCCATCACAAAAAACTTGATTGTTCGTAACTTCAAGATATTGTCCACTATTGCAACCTATTTTTTTCAAAAAAAGTTTTCCTTTGGTATAATTTTTATATTCTTCTTTGTTGTATTCAAAAACAACATATGAATTATTAATATTTTTATCTTGAGATAAAAATAGTTTTCCATTAACACTCTGACTTTCAGGTATTATGAAATTGAACTGATTTAAAAATAACATAAACAGCATTAAAAATGCTAAGAGCAAAGATATGTTTAATATCTTCTTTTTCATTTTATAAGCCTAGCTTCTTTTAATTTCATTGTTACTTCATCTGTTAAGTCAACAACTTTGTCGCTTTGTGTTGATGTTAATATTGAATTTTTAACAAATACCACAATATCTCTTTGTAATGATATAGATTCAATAATAGCTGTTGAATACTGAACTATATTCTCAAGCTCATCATAAAACTTCATAATTTCATCTTCTGTAGCAGTATCAAGATTTAAATCTTGTTTTTTAAGTTCAAATATTTTTGCAGCATCTACAACATATATTTTCTGCGTATTTACTTTATATTCGTCATAGGCATATAAAGAACCAATAATTACAATAACCAATAAACCAATATCAATAAATGGTTTAACATTTGTTTTAATTTTCTCAAGCAACATTTTTATTTTCCTCCGTAATTATGTTGTTAATAGCTTCACTTAGGTCACATTTGTGGTATTTCATAATATCTTTGATTCTTGCTTTATCATTTGGATCTGATGTAGTTAGATAATAGAAATATCTGTCTATTACAAGTCTCAATACACTTTTTTCATCGTGTGGATTAATTAAAAATATTTCACTAAAATAGCCTTTTATTGATTTCGTACTTTTTAGTAGTTGCCAATCAAGTTCACTAAAGCTAAATAACTCTGATTGTCGCATCGCATTTACTGCTGTGTCATTTTGATTTAAGAAAAACTTCCATGGACTATTTGCCATAATCGCTTGACCTGCAAGAGATAAGCCACCAGTTTTTACATTATAGATATCTTCAAATGACTGTGTGATTACTATAATAGATGCGTAATGCTTTCTAAATCGTCTGTAAGATTGATCAAAAAAACTATCCATGTGTGGATTTTTACCTAAGAAGTTATGTACTTCATCTACAATAACCTGTACAGGTACTCCAGAGTTATTATATACATAACTTGCAATATTGTTAACCATAAGGTAAATAAGAGCATCTCTAATATCTGCTCTTTTCTCAACACTAGAGAGGTCAAGTACTACTAGTTGATTGTTGAAATCTACTTCTTTCTTACCGGCAACAAATTGATAATAAATACCACCCTTACACCATGGCTTAAGATGCACTGCAAAATCCGTAAGTCTAATATCTTGATAATTCTCAAAAATGTATTTTTGTATATCATCAATTTCAAGTATTTTTGTACATTCTTCTTCTGATGTTGTTTTGTCTAATAAGTTTTCAATAACTTCTTGCAACGTTCCTTTTATAAATTTCTCTTCTTCTTGAGCTTTTAGTGCATTTAAATTTGAACCTATCATGTATGTAAAATTTGACAAGTAGTCTAATTGGTCTTTGACTTCATCAAGAGCCGTGCTATCTCCTGTTCGGAGATATTTTTGATAAATATTTTGTAAATCATATAATGGATTAAAACTTATTGGTCGGCTCGGATCTATGCTGATATATTGCCCTTGTAAATGTTCACACAGATTTTTATAGCTTTCTCCAATATCAACAATAAAGGTTTTGTAACCACGAGAATATTGATTAAAAGCGATATAATTTGCTAAAACAGATTTACCTGAACCAGATTGAGCAACGATAAAACCATTTTTTGCGTAATCCGATAAATACATATCTATACCACATAACTGTCCTCTACGACTTGAAAATATTAAATTAGGATAATTCCCTTGCCAATCGGCTTCAAGTGGTAAGAATTGACATACTTCATCAACAAAATGATTCTCATCATTTGTCTTTGTGATAAGTTTAAAGTATTCTTTATTTGGTCCAGCAGGAAGTGAGCCAATAAAGAGAGGTATTAGGGCATAGGTAAAATCTTCTAGTACTATACCTCCTATTTCTTCCTCACCTTTTTGTGTTTTTTTTTGCCAAAATGATTTTATTCTATCAGAATTTGATGTTACTTGCTCAAGAGTATTTCCGCTTATCCATATGTTTAAATCTACTTTAAACATAGGTTTTCTTTCTTCTATGTTGTCTATTATATTGTCAATCTCTGTTTTTTCTTTTTTGACTTTATTACCTGTTGTTCTTCCACCTTTTGTGATTTGTTTATTTCTTTTAATTGTACTTATTTCAGACTTGTGTGTTCTTGTTAGGTTTAGTGTAATTATGTAATTATCTACAAATTGATTTGAATCCATACCTTTAGTAAGGTAATCACCCAATTTTAACCCAAACTCTGCAATATGTGCTTTTTTGGGATATTTTAAAGGGGTAAGAGCTTTATAATATTTTTTATCAATTATCAAATGGTCTTTATGTGCATATATTTTATTGTCACTAGTCATTATTTGTTTATTAAAAAATTTCCTCTCATTATATTCAGGAATATTTTGCATGTCATGACTTGGATTAACAAATTCATAGAATAATATTTTTAATTCATCGCTATTCAAAGTATATGGATAAAAATGGTTTGAATTAAGGATATTATATACACTTTCTTTTACAGTTTTTAGTGCATTTAGATCTTTGTTTTTTAATACAAATATAACTCTATTATTTTTTATTTGAGTAGAAAACCTCTGATTTATTGGTTCTTTAGTTTTTTGTCTTAAAAACTTACTAAATTGGTCAACAGCATTTATTACTAACTGATTGTCGCTATTTTTCTCACTTTTGTAAGCAGTAAGAAAGTTTTCTATATTTTTACTACCAAATAAGATGATTTGTGTAAAAAATCCTTCAGGTATTTTGGAGAGAGCTTGTTCGAAGGTCTCACTTGTTTCACTACCCATTCTTAGTCTTGGGCTTAGTTCGCAAATCCACGTATATTCACCATCATTCGTGAGCCATAAGCCATCTTCAGTTTGTACGGTAGGTCTTATATAATCACTAAAATGGAAATATGAGTATAATCCTTTATCCTCAAGTGTTGAGCTACTCACGAATCGTTTTTTGATCTCATATTTTAAACTCTCTACAAAAGACATAATCTACTCCTTGTTTATAGAAAAGTATTTTTTGTTTTCAATTAGTTTTGAATCAACTATTTTGGTATGTATGACTTTTTTTTCGTGATAGTCACCATCACTGTCTATATATGGGTTTATGGTGATTTTTGCTATTTTTGGTTTTGTAAGCAAAGGCGAGTTGTCAATCTTTTCCACGTATAAGGTAGTACCATCAACTACTGGATTTTCATCATTCGCTAGTTGTTTAATAACATCACTTTTGTAGGTAACATTGCTTTGGTTAGTTGTGCAGCCACTAAACACTGCCATAGAGACTAATAAACTTACTGAAACTATTTTCTTCATAATTGTTCTCCTTGTTGTATTTCTTCTATTGTATTTTTATGTATCCATCCATCTAAATCATCTATATATACCCATTCGTGAGTTTGATTTGATGATGTGAGTTCTCGATCTTGGTAAACGATATTTTTTATTTTGCCGTTTAAGCTAGGAGTTTGTCTTATATTTGCAGCATTGACTTTGACTTTATAAAGTTTTATGCTTTGAGATTTTTTTTCTTCTTTTAGTTGCAAAACCAAACTCTCAAGCTTTAAAATATTTGTATTCAATATATTGTCATTATGTTCTAATTTTTTACTCAAATTATTCAAATCATCAATTTGTTGTTTGTATGATTTTAGTAATTTCTCTGCATCAATAAGTTTTTTTTCTAATAAAACTTGATTAGCATATATTTTTTCAACAGCTTTACCTATGTCAACAATAGTCACATCATTTGCAAATATGGTAGCGTAAGATAAAGTCATACATAAAACTATTTTTTTCATCTTATTTTTCTCCTTTGGAGTTATTCATATTTTGATATATAAAATTTGACTTTTTATTTGGCTCATAGTTATAATTATCTCTAACCATACCACAACTTCCAGCACCAATATCACCATTACAGCTAAAATCATTCTTGTATGGCATCATCCAACAACCACTAAATATAAGAGCTATTATAAATGAGTATATGATATGTTTCATACTTATCCTTTTATTTCAATTTTTGACGTATCCGTAACAATTACATCTACATCTATATTTGGTTTTATTTCAATGCTTGGTTCGATTTGTTTTACCATTTCCATGTAAAACTTACTCATCTCATTACCGGCTGACGCAAGTCCACCATAAGCACCACTTTTTGCCATATCTGATGTTGAATTTACATTACTTGTAGTTAATGTACCTGATGTGGATGTTAGTGTATTTTGGTATTGATTATTCGCAACATTTGCAAAACCATTCACAAAACCTGCAATCAGACTTCTGCCCAATAATGCACCTTGTTTAGACACTACTTCACCAGCAATGCCATTTGAGCCACTACCACCTGTTACTGTTCCAAATAGTTGACTTACTAAAACTTCACCGTCATTTGTAGTGCAACTTAAAAAATTTGTTCTAATTTGGACTGTTTCTGTACTCAAATCACCTTTTGCTTCACCTTTTATAACACAATCTTTAATATTAGTTTTTGCATGATTTGGCAACATAGCTAAATCCGTAACTTTCAATAAAACAGGCTGTGGTTCATTTACTGCTTTAGTTAGTGTAGGAGCACGTACACCTGAAATTAATCTTGCTTTTATAACTGCACCTGGTGGCAATATTAAAACTTTTTTATTTTCTGCATCTGGTGTTTGTATTTGATTTTTAGTAGAAGTGTTTTTTGATTCGACTTTGTTTTCTACATTTGGTGTTTCTTTAGAAGATGGGTTCAATGATTCTATATCAAAAATTAAACTATCTTCTTTATTTTGTTTTATGATTGTTCTCTTGATATTTTCTGGCTCATCATTTATCACATTTTGCTGAATAGGAAAATTTGGAAATTGCATATTGTCTGAATTAGCCATATTATTTGGTAGTACAGGCTCTTTTGATTTAATCAGCTCATCATTTTGTTTTTTTAATTCCTCAATAAGCTTTTTTTGTTCTAACATTTCTTTTTGTATTTTATAAATATCAGCTTTTTGTGCTTTGATTTCAGGTGTAATTTCATGTGCAAATTTAGTTTGCACCATGTCATCATTTTTAAATATTTTAACTTCTTCTTTTACCTGTGTAGTATTTGCATCAACGTTAGTGAAAGCCAGATAAATTCTATATATAATAAATATTGCTAGTATTGAAGCTCCAATACCAACTTTTAGCATTGTTTGTTGTTTTTGTGCTTCGTTTGGTGCCGTTTCGTTATTATCTAACATTTTTAGCTCCTAATACATAGTAGTTATTTTCAAAAACACAACTTGCTACTATCGTATTTGATATGCTTTTGTTTATTTGTTCTATCGTTTCGGTTGTATTATCCTTTAAAAAGAATTTAAATAAATTATAGTTAACCCCTTCAAATTCACTTAAAAAATAAAAATTTGGATATTGTTCATTTTTGACAATTTCACTATAGCTGTTTGCTATTTCATTATTTATAGCAAGTTTAAAAATATGCTTAATATTTTTGTCATATTCCGTAGAATGTTTCTCAATTTTTAAACTATCCTCCTTCAATGCTATATTATCCGCAATATATATAGTTCTGCTGTCTATTGTGTCTGGTACAAAAGTTATTGAGTAAGTTTTTTTATCTGTGATAAAAAACACTTCAGATTCATTGTCCGGATATATTAATTCCGAGCTAACTACTTTATCGTTCTCTATTTCTTGCACTTCTTGTGGCATTATCTTTACATAAGCCTCTTTGCCATTTGTTTCTACTTTTAGATTTTTCTCAGCACTAAGAATTTTGCCTTTAATTTCAAATGGTAAAACAACTCTATTGACACTTTCTTTTGAAATTCTAATTCTTATACCGTCATCTTTGTATTCGAATGTATTATTAGCAAATAATAAAGATGATATTAATAAGCTACATGCAACAATCTTTTTCATAAAGTATCTCCTATATTGATATATGATTATTCATATTTATTTGATGTCTAACCCAGATATATAAAATCTTCCATTTTGAATCTCAAAGAATATTTTAAATACAACTTCTTTGGTTTCAACAACTCTATCTGATATTATGTGCCGTTTAGTTCCTGAGACAGCTATGTGGTCTTTTTCAAACTTAAATGATTTAGTAAAGAAAATTGAAGTAATACCATTTTCTTTAATGTATCTTTCTTGCGACAAAAGCTCACTCTTGAGAGTTTGATAATAATTAGGTGAAGCAAGATTCAATACTAATTCAAACTGTTCTTTAGCACTATTAGGTGCAACATTTAAAGTTGCTGTAGATATATATTGTCCCATATCTTTCAAATAACTTTCGGATACATAGTTACTTGTTGCCCAGAACTCATTATTTATATTTGTAGGTAAAATAATAGTTTTTTGCTCCGTAACAAGTTTATATATTGTAAACCCTGATATTGCAAGTGCTATAGATAAAGCAATAGACACAATTTTTTGGGACAATTCTTTTGCCACCAATTTATCCCACTCATTTTTAAATATACTATCCATCATTTTATAAACTCCCTCATGTAACTTTTTGGCAATGTATTATATTCACCTCTTATCAATCCATACCACCATATCATTGACTTGTAGTACCCCTTGAGCTTCGTTTCATTGAGTTCTTTTAATAAAATCATTCCATAAAAAGAAAATCCTATTATTAAAATAGTTTCAACTAATCCCAACATAAAAAACTTACTTACTACATAAGCACCTAAAGGCAATAATAAGTCCCTTACAGTCCAGTTACCTATCGTAATATCCTTATTGATATTACGATAGATTTGTATATATTCTGCACTCATTTCTAAATCATTGCACCAGCAATAGCAGTCGATATTGATGATATTTGTCCTATGATTAAAGCCAGTCCACCTATCATGAGTCCTTGAAAAGGATGTTCTTTATATGCTCTAAAAACAGCCACAGCTATCATTATTGTTACTATTATTGGATTTAAATATTGATCTGTTAAAATAGCTTGCACTTTAGCCCAAAGTCCTGACATACCAAGAGTATCTGTTGTTCCAGCAATTGCACTTACTGCACCAATTATAAAAAATCCCAAAACCATTATCAATGTTTTTTTTCTCATTTGTTTTTCTCCTTATACATTGTTTCTTAATAATATTTCTTCTCTATCAATTTAATATAAGCATCTCTTTTTTCATACCTCCTTTTAGATTCTATTTACTGTTATTCATAATTTACTTGGTTTCTAACTGTTTTATTAAATGTGAAATAAACTGATTTTCTTTTTTATTATTCAATTGTTCTAACATATATTTTATTGGCATATCACCATAGAATATGTATGTATCACCAAATTGATTTGATTGACTATGCAATTGTTCGCTCTGAAGTTCATATAAATTTTTTTGTGTATAAACAAGTGCAGGTACTTGTTTTATATTGAAATGTTTTGGTAATTTTGGGTCTATTATAAATTTAGCACTTAAATATTTATCCCCTAAAAGTTCTTTTATCCAATCAAGTGTAGGCATAATCTTTTGCAGTCCACCTATGCTACCTTGTAATACAAAAACGACATTGCTTTGTATATGTTTTGTTGATTCAAGATAGTTTAGAATTGTTTGTTTTGGAACAGAAGAGCTAAGTATTATATATATAGTTTCAGATGAATTACTATAGAAGTTATCACTATCTGTACTATTTTGTATATGATTTTTAGCAATTAAAGCTTGCTCACTCCAATTCAATTTTTTGTCATAAAGTAAGTGTTCCTTGGCATCTTGTAGCTTTGATTTAAACTCTTTAGTTGTAATAACTTTTGAATCTTTTTGTGCAAACTCCTCAATACTTTTATCTTTTTTTATCTTTTTCATATCTTCTTTGACTTCATCATTAATTTTATCATCTACTGACATATTCACATTAAATCGTTTGATATCTATTTCTTGATTCATAGATGATTCCCTTTTATATTTATCAATTTGTTTACTATGTTTTTCAAGAAATATTTCTTGTTCATCTTGAGCAACCAACTTGATTATCATCGCAGCAACTAAAACTATTTTTTTCATTTTGACTCCTAGAATAGACAACAGTCTCTTTTTTTGAAAAGCATAAATCCAAAGTTATCACCAATGAACGGTGGATTATGTCCTGGTGTCCACATGAGTCCACTAGTGCCTATACTTGTTGCAAATGATGGTATAGGAGATACTAGTTGTAGGCGATATGCACTTTTTCTCCATATAGGAGCAGGAAAATATCCGCATAAACCAGCATCACCCCAACTACCCCATAAGACTAATTGCCTATGTAACTTATAAATCATAGATGCCGCAACCGATGCACTATCTTCAACATTGTTTTTTGTATTAGTCCAACCAGTCAGTGGATATGCATTACCCCAAGAACCTTTACACCAGAACAATGGATCTATAGGGAAAAAAGCACTAGCAGCAACGCTATCTGCCACGCAAGCAAGATTTGTAATAGGATTTCCAAAGAGTAATGCTTCAGGTTGCATAAAAGCTGATAAAGTATCACTATTCCATAGTGGATCAACTTCAGTCAGGTAACCATAATCAACGCCACTGCGTTCCATGCACGCAAAATCTAGCATAAGTTCTAATACGGAATATAATGGGAATATTAAATAGTGAGTCTGATAAAAAGTTTTTTGTCTGTCTTGTCCATCACCTTGAGTACCACCGCCTATTCTTGTTGGATTTAACCCAAACCCAAAAGTATGAAAGCACATACTATCTGTATTAACTTCAATTATTCTTGAAGGTTCATAAAAGCTTACAGGAATTCCTATTCTTGGAAAAGGATCTTTACAAATACACAATGGGCTCGAAACTGGGCTTTGATCTTTAATTCTTCCTGGTATAATAGTTGCACCAGCAATTCTCAACGGGAAAATGGCACTATAGTCAATTTTTGCAATTAAATCGAGAGTTAATGCTCCTGTTGGATTACAGACAGCTAAAAGACTTGTATTAAATACAAGTAAAAATATTATTGACAATCTTTTAAACATATTTCACTCACTTTTATTTGATTTTTTATTTGTGTTACAATTGTTGGAGTATGATTTACATTAAATCTTTCGGCTATTTCTTCAGTTATATAATAAATTGGTCGTTGGTATTCTTCGGCTAAATCAAATGCATTGCCTTTGTCCAATAAAATCATATATTTTGTACTATTTAAGTACTCATTATCCATAAGCCATTGTTTTTGTTCAGGAACTTCAATATTGACTATAATTAGTTCTTGAGTTAATTTTACATAATCAGCTGGATTGAACTGAAAACCTTTTTTGTATATAACTTTACCCGTAGCATCCAAAATATCATCTTTGAGTGTATATAACATATTTGGATAAAAAGTATTGTTCTTTTTAGCAGGAGTTAGCTCTTTTTGCTTAGGTCTATATTCTTTAATTTTGCTCTTTTGCTCTTTTGTAATCTTGCCAATATTTGCTTCAATTTTATCTTTATTTTTAGAGATGTGTTCTTGTATGTCATCTATCGCATTTTTTTCTGCAAAATCATAAGTTTTACCATCGTGCATAACTATTAATTCTGCATTTAAAATCATAACACTTAGGCTTAGCAACCAAATAGTTTTTAATAACATAGTGCCTCCATTGCTTGATAGTTAACACCCCAAAGTCCATTTCTTTTAGATTTGGCATCAATAAGTAAGGCTGATAACTCCATAGGATATTTTTCTTGCTTGTAAATACAAGCATAACCATCAGATACTATCTTATATGAGTAGTTGATATTGTTTTTATATATTTCTCCAAGTAATCTTCCGTATCTGTCTTTTTTATAGCTAACAACTTTTACTACATCGTCTTTTTTAAAAAATTTACTAGCATAGTTACTGCTTAATTTGCCAAGTTCTTGTAGTTTTTTACTGTTAATACCTGTTTGTTTTGAGTCTTTTTCTAGTTTAGAGCCACCAAATTTCTCAGGTGTATCAATATACAATACTCTTATACTTAGAATTTCACTGTTTGATTGAACTTGTATAGTGTCTCCATCAGTTACCTTTACTATGGTTCCAATGTATTCTCTCGAAAAAGATAATGTCACTAAAGTAACTATCAAGAATATAATTTTCATTTATTTGTCTCCTCTATAATTTGTTTTCCCATTACATAAAGTTGATCCATAATTCTTTCTTTAGTCGATAGTCCTATGCTGAGTCTTTTCCACTTTTGAGATTTATTTATATCAACCATAAGCCATATATCCGGTGTTAAATCCTTATTGATCTTTAATGTATTAAGTAGATTTTCTACGCTAGGATTGCGTGTATCTATTTTTAATTGTTTTAAGTTTGTATTTGTATATTTTATAATTTCAAAAATAGTATCTTGAGCCTGTGTAATTTCTTTTTTAGTAGAGTCATAAAATAACACTATCGTTAAGTATTTTTCATATCTATTAAAAAAATTTTCTTTTTCTTCTTTGCTTGCAGCACCAAAAGCATTTTTTGCAAATTTTGATTTACCAATATTTATACTAATGTCTAGTTCCGGGTTTTCAAGCATAACTTCTGTCCATGTATTAGATAGTGCATCAGCTCTATCTTGTACATAATTGTTTAGTATAATCAATTTACGAACATTATCTTTTGTTGGATGTACTGTTGCTATTTCTTTTGCTTCTGTAATTAGTGCCTCAAATTCTTTCGCACTTAGTTCTTGTAGATTTTTTGGAATCTCAACAGTTGTTTTTTTTTGTTTTATCTTTTTATCATCAGGTTCATCTTGTTTTTCTTCTTCTTTAACTGCTTCTTTGTAAGCAAACCAACCCTCAAGCTGGTTTTTATAAAAGTTACCCCATAAAGAAAATGGTATAAATATAATTGCTATTAGGAATATTTTAGTCATTGTATATACCACCACCCACATCGCTACCAAAACTATTTCCAAAAGTATCAACTCCAGAAAATCCACCAATCATCAATGCACCTGTAGTAGGATTGATTAAATCTGGCTCATTGTTACTATTTGATTTGTTATTAGTATGGTTGTAATTGCTAGAAGTTCTACAACAGTCATTATCTATATTTTTTCTTTTTGGGAATTTCTTTTTATTCAAACTATAATAAATTAATACAGCAAAACCATAAATCCATATACCTAAATAGACAATAACAAAAAGTGTGTCTAAATCCAACATCTTATCCTCCAAAATTATGAATTTATACTTATTCATAATTTTGGCTACAATTCTTATCTATCTTTTAAATCTTCTATTTCTTTTCTTAGTTCAGTAAGTCTTTTCCCTTTAGTTTGTATTTCTTCTTGTGCAACTTTTAATTCTCGTGTAACTTCTTGCGGTTGCGTTATTCCTTGTGGTTGTGTTTGATTTGTTGCTTCTTGTATATAAGGATTTTGTTTTATAACACTAGCTCCTGCAAGTCCTATAATTGCTCCAGGTTCACCCAAATTGTCACCAACTGTGCCAAGCATATCTGATATCTTTCCACCCATAGGGTTATTTTTAAAAGCTCCACCAATACCAATATCATCTTTTGACTTCTCAAAACTTGTTTTTAGTTTATTTGCTTCATCCACAATATGTTCTTTTGTATTTAACAAATTTCTTTCTTTAAAGTTGCCAATATCATCTTTGCCCCTATTATAAAACTCTTTGCTTTGTGTTACATAACCATTCTCAATTTGTTCTTTTGTTACCAAAGGTTTTGTGTGCTCTAAGTTATCTTTGACATCTTGAACTACTGGTGCAACTTTGGCAACAACAGAGTTTGAACCTTCTACATAGTTATCCCTCTTGTTGTCAATACTATCTTTTCCTATGCTGATTGCGATTCCTGCATCTTTTGCCGAAGATGTGTCAAAATTTGTTTTTGTTACATCATTTAGTGCAGAGATTACATCACTTCTGTAGCTGTCATTTCTCATCATTGCAACTGCTATTTCAGAAGCTCTAACTGCTCCCTCAACCCCTTGTTCTCTTAGCGTTGATAATTCTTCATTTCTGTCAATAAATCTATTAACAACTTTTGGTAAAATATCCTCATTAAGATTTATATCATGTCTAGTTGCAAGGCTATATGCATCACTCAAAGCTTTACTCTCTTGATAAGCTCTTGTATAACTATCAGCTTTTGATAATGTTTCGCTGTCTCCAAAGCCATATGTCGCTTGAGCTTGAGTGGCAAGAGCTTTTGATAGGCTTTCATTGTTTCCGATTGATTTAGATTGGTTTTCAGTAAAAGATGTCATAAATGATTGTGCATTAGTACCTGTCAATGCTATACTATAATCTTTTCCATCTGATGTAGTACCTGTTAATAAAATTCCACCATCAAGTCCACCTCTTATTTTAAATCCACCAAACATATTAACTGCTTCAGGTGTTCCCATACTTATACTTGCATTGGCTCCGGCATTTACTCCAGTATTGCTTGAGAATGTAAGATTATGTCCATTTTTAACCATATCTGTAAGTGTTTGTTGAATACTTTCGTTTGTTGCTTTATTGAAAGCTTCTTTATCTTCTATGCTTTGTCCATAATTGTGTGTTAACGTTGTTGTGTCAATGCCTTGTTCGCCTTTATTTATACTTCTAGCAAATTGATTAGCAAACGCTGAACTAAATGCATCGCTGTATTGTTGTGTTTCTTGAATTGATTGTTGTCTCATTTGTGATATACCATCAGCTGTACCAACACTTAAAGTACTATTTGCAACTTTAGTGACTTGTCCAGATTGCTTATCTATAGTCATATCAGCTATACCACCTGCATCAGTATTAACTAAACCATTTCCACTTCCACTAGTGTATTCATTTCTATTTGTGCCATGACTACTTATAAAGTTTCTTTTCCATGCACTTGCACCTGCATAATCATGTGCACCATACATGTCAGTAGCATTAAATGAGTTCAATCTAGTATTTCCGGCACTTAGATTACCTGTGGAGGTTTGACTTGTAGCTGAACTAGCTGCACTAGAACTAGCAGCTCCAACTCCACCAAAGAGTGACACAAAACCATGCTCTGATTTTTTAGCAATAGAATAAGCAAAAATTGGTATTGATGCAGCTATATAACCAAGTATCGCTAAGTAGTTTTGTAATTCACTAGATATTTCTACATTATTGGCAAGATTTAATCCACCATTACTTATAATTGGAACTATTCTTTCGATAGCTATATTCATCATACCATTTATAAGTATTGCCAGTGGCGTCCATAGTACCATTGCAAAAAGCAAAGTAAAACCCATTTTAACATGCCCTAAATCACCATATATGACAGATAATAAAACAAGTAAATAAAAAGAACCCAATATTAATATAGTCATTATCGCTTTCATGAGAGGTAAGTTTTGTTTAGCCAAGACACCTGTAGCCACCCAAGTTTGTTTTTGATTTTCTTCACTTAAAGCTTTAGCATATCCTAAAGCACTTGCATCACCGCCAGTTGCAAGAGCAATAGCTTGTAGCCCTGAATTTGTAAGATTGATTAATGTTTGTTGCATTAAATAGTCTGACGCAGATTGACTTATCCCAAATAGTAAATTACTTGTTTGTGTCATGCCTGAATTAAAAGTTGTTTGATCAACATTTGCTTTGGCTGCAGCTAGTGTTTCAAGATTAGTTAATTGAGTAGTAATATCGGCTTTAATAGCATCCCATGCATCTTCACATACCTTATCAACTCCATAAGGATTTGACGCTGTGTACAAAGGAGTAAGATATCCTGTCACTCTTAAATCGTTTTTTAGATTTTTACTATTTTGTAAAATATTACTATTTATATCACCTGCAATAATTGCATTCAAAACGCAGTTATCCATATACTCATTAAAAGTTCTTACAAGATAAGCATCTGTAATCTTAGCTTCTTTAATCTCCAAAGGTGCTGACATCGTAAAACCTAACCCGACTTTACTGTATGCTATCGAATTTGGTGTAGCAAATGCTATTTCAAATCCCTTTGCTAGATTTTTTTCAAGTGTGGTGAATAGTGAAAAAGTCTCACCTATCCCAACAGGCACATTATTTACTATAAAAGTTTGTCCGGTAATTTCATCTTCAATTATATATCTTTTTGTAGCTTCAACAAATAATCCTAAAATTAGTGTAACTATCACAAGATATTTACCCATTGCAAAAGCAATATCACTACTATTGCCATTGTTACTGATATTTCTTATCATAAGCAATAACCCACCCACCGCAAGAGCAGAGGTAACTAAATATTTTTCTTGAGATATTATAGTTACACCTTGCAACACTTTATAAAATATCTCGCCATATCCCCATGTAAATATTGATGGATCAACAGCAAATAAATTAGTAGAAACACTTATCAGTAATATAAATATAAACTTTGCTTTTTTCATGCCATTCCTCCCATTGAAGCAGCTGTTAAAGTTTTATTATGATCATAAGATTGTTGGTTGTCAAAATCTGAGATTCCTTGAGTTATTTCAGTTGTTTTTTTAGTTTTCTTTTTTTTCTCATTTGGCTGTGGGTATTCCTCTTCCATTGTAAGTATTTCTCCATCCATAACAAATTCAATTTGTTCAATTGGTTGTGCATTTTTATACTCAATATCTTGAACTGGCTTCTTTTTTGGCGTTGTTTTTTTTGTTTGAATATCTTTTGGTTTTGTATCTAATTGTGGGATATTTTTAAACATATCATTTTGTTTTGCTTTTATTAGTTCATGTTTTATTTCAGGTTGATAAAATCTAAAACTTATCATTACAGTTGGATAGCCTGGTATTTTAAGATAAGCATGTAATGATTTCAATAGTCCAAGTTCACCAGTGAGCAATACTTTTTTAGTTGCATTCCTCTCACTAACTTGCTCTATGTCTTTTGAGGCTTCTCTGCTTATCATTCTATTTTTATTTTTTTCTTCGACTTCTTGTTCGCCCAGGAACTCACTAAGAAACTTTTGTCCTTTCGGATCATCATACTGTAAAAGTATTTTGGTACTTAATAGCTGAAACATATTTCTCATTAAGTGTTCGCCATATAGTTCTTCAATTCTAGCCAAATCTTGTGTAGCAAACACCATACAGCTACCCTTGCTCCTTCCTTCAGCTAACTGATCATTTATCTCATTAAGTTTACCTAGTGTTTGAGCTTCATCAAGAAAAACCCATATTCTTCTGTTTGGATTATTTTTCAGACTTAAAATAGCTCTAGTTTGCATATCTAGCATTACACGGAAATATCCCTCATAATTGCCTTCTTCTTGTTTTGTTTGTACCAAAAACAATCTTTGATCAATATTGTGTTCAGCTACAGAGTTTATGAAATCTTTGATTGAAAAATCACCTTCATCTGTATAAAATTCAGGTCTCATGATTTTTGCAAAGTATGGTTCAAGGTTCATCATTATGCTTCCGGCAGTTGCTTCTGCTGCTTCTGTTAAAAGAGCTTTAATTCTTAGTCCGTATTTATTGTTTACCTCTTCTAATTGTTCCCATATTGCTTCTTTTGTTTGATTTTGTCTTATGAAGTCAATAAGTTTTTTAGTAGATGGATTTGGACTAATTTTTATTTTAATTATAATAGCTTTTAAAATCATCCTTGCAGTATTATCCCAAAACTTTTCTTTTGACTGTGTGTCAGGTATAAAAGACTTTACTATCTTGTCGGCTTCATCAATCATATCTTGATCATCATTTGGAATATCCAAAAAGAAATTCCATTTGATGCTTCTTTCATCAGCTGGATAAAATAAGTAATCCTTTTCAGGTCTAAAATAGCTTACCCAAAAGTCCGGCTTTCTGTCATAAATAATCATAGTTTCATTGAAATTCACCACCTGTGAGAATATTGAAAATATACCTTGTGTTTTACCACTTCCAGCCATACCAATAATACCAATACTCCTATTTTCAGAAGTATAAGGTAGTGGTACTTTTTCTCTACCGATAAAAAGCCTAGACTTTTCTTTCTTTAACATTTTTTTTAATTCCTGAACATTAGCGATAGTATTTCCTCGTATGAGGTTTGTAGATTTATCTATAACTAATTTATCTATCAGCAAAACACTTACTATAAATCCTATTATTGCTCCCCACAAAAGTGCATTAAGCACCCAATCACTACATAAAAACTCATAACCATCAACAAGCCAATCAGATACTAAAGGATGTGGAAAATTCTTAAAATACACATACCGTTCAATTGTTATCATGTTGAAGTTAAATATTGTTGGATCAAAATTCAAATACTTTGTAAGCATAACACTACCAAGCATACTGCTAGACATTCCGGCAAGAGCAAGATGTATTTTCCTTAATCGTAATGGACTAATGATAAGACTTGTCATATTTAAAAACTCCTTTTAGATTCTATTTACTATTATTCATAATCTGTAGTTTTTTATAGTGTGCTATAAGTTTTTTACGATAAATCTCATTAAGTTCTGGAGTTCTAGAATGATAGGCTGCTATTGCATACCACGTGTACCCAAACTGCTTGATATTGGATTCCACATAACTACAAGCTTTATAGTAGCTATTAATAAAAGTAAAATAGTATCTTTCATTTGGCACTTTTTGGTGTATATAATTCAGTTGAAAGGGTCCTAAATCAAGATTTGTAACCCCATTACTTAGCAGATTTTTTAGAATATTGACACAAGTGGTCAAATTCTTACAGTCTATTGTTCTATGGTCTAAAAATAAATTTTCATAGACTTCTCTATATTTTTTTGCTTCGCAACTATTATTAAAAGATATCAAGTATTCATATCCTATGTTTTTAATAGTGTGTCTTTCTTCCATCAAAATTGATTTCATAATATCGTTGTGTACAGAGCAAGTATTTGCTTCTAGATAATGATTTAATAAGAATATCACACAAAATAAGATACTAATTCGCATTGATATATCCAAAGCGTATAAGATGCACTAGTCTAGTACCAGATATTATTTCAATGCTGTCATCATTTGAACAAAATTCCCAAGAGGCTGTATTAGTTCTTCCAGTATGTATAAATAAACCTTTGTGGGCTTGTGTTTCATTTATTTTTCTTATGAAATCTAAGATATCTTGACTATGTATGATAGACTTATATCTTTTTGCTTGTATTATGTATAGCTTATTATTTAATATAAATTTGCCATCAATGCCACCGTCTCCAGTGTATCTATCATTTTTAATAACTTTACATTGTGGATTTTGTGCAACTGCTATCAAAAGCAATTCCTCAAATACAAACGGTTCAATTTTCCTTAAGTAGGAAATGATTTGCCCATTATGTTCGATACTCTTAAGTGAATTATGTATTTTTTTTGCACTCTTTTGTCTCCACAAATGTGTTTGTTTATTGTTAGTTTTGTATTTGTTGTAAATTGTGATTAAAACAACTAAGCAAAAAGCAATAGCTATAAGTATATTAATATTCAAAATATGCTCCAAAAATCTATTTGCATATATTCATATTTATGGTCAAAGATTTGTTGCATATTGACTTTAGATAAGTTGCTATTTTTGCATTTTTGAAGTATGAGTTTTATTGTTTTATTACAAAATTTTTACCTGTTTTTATCAACTTTTAAAACTTTATTAGCTACAATCACTTTACACATATAAGGGTATGTTCCTTGGTGTGAGTATTGAACTAGATTAAAGAAAAAGAGCAGCAAGACTCTATCCTTTCGGCGTGGACAATGGATGTGGCGTGTAGAACTAATTTGTTCGAGGAGTCCATCAATGAAAGGTTTATGAAAAAATGGTTTGCATTATTGTGATTATCATTCAAGTAGTTTTAAAAGTGTTGTTAGGACTTTAAAAAGCCCTAACAAATAATGAGTATGTTGCCTATTTTAACTTCCAATTAAATAGGTTGTTTTGATAGTGAACAAAAGTGGCATCACAAATATTTACCAGATACTTGTATGCAACTAGTAGGATAAAATAGCTTTTGTTCCTTTTTCTTCCAAATTATAAGCTAACTTAAATTAATGTTTGCTTATGTAAGATTTGTTTTTGTCTCTGTCTCCACCCTTTATTCATTAATGTTTATACTCAATCTTGATTATTCTGTCGATTGGATATTGTCTAAGTTGTCTGTAGTTATTGCCACCTGATTGAGAAGTCCCAATACTTATTCTCTCTTTGCTTTCATAGGTGAAAATTTCTTCACCAACTTCTTCACTTGTAACAACATCTATTTCTCTACCCTTGCTTGTGTCAAGATGTACTATTATTTCTTTTGCCATATTTTACTCCTCTTTTTATATTTTTTTTGATTTGAAATAATTTTTCATATTTAACCAAGCGTTGTATCTACTAACTTCATATTCATTTCCGGATATAACTTCTTCTATTAAACCTTTTTCAAAACAAGCATAAACATTGCCATTTGGTGCTTTCCAAGAATAGTGTAGATAGTCATTCTTATTTGGTCTATCCTCAAGCTCTATAATTCTATTCTCCGGTAACATATCGTTTATGCTTTTAGGAAAGGGTAAAAGATAGCTACATTCTATACACTCTCTATATGTACCAAACTCTTTTTCAAGTGCTTCCCAAGTTTTAATTTTTACTAACATAATAAAGTTCTTGCCTCACTCATGTGTAATCGATTTTCTTGATGATTCTTTTAGCTCATCCATTTCCATCTTTTTATACCGCCCTATACCGCAATTCATGAATTTATAGTTATTGATAATGTTGATATATAAATTGTCTTTTGCATCAACCGGTTTATCTTTCTCTAATACTTTAAGTGCAATTAAGAAGGCAGAGGTACTTTGTGTATTTACAAAGTCTTTTATGTCATCAATAGTGATGTGATTATAAAACTCTTTAGTACAAGTCTTTGCCTCGTAGTAATCTTTTGAAACTTCAGCAACAATAGTTGAAGTGTGTTCAAGCCCTATCAAGAAACCTTTCATCTTATCATCTTGTATTTTATCTATTTCAAACAATTTACTTTGTAGCTGTAGATCTTGTTTGTTATTCTCTGTTGCAAAAGCATTAACTGCTAAACCTAAACTTATAACTGTGCTTAAAACTATTTTTTTCATCTTATATATTCTCCTTTTTTTAAATATTTTTTACCAATTTACTCGAACAAGTTCTTGATATTTTTTAATATCTAAATCTTTTTCTATGTAATGGCAGAAGTCGTGAAAATCATTATTTATAAAATCTAAGATTTTCTCCAGTTGTTTATCTGAATATCGCTGCAAAGAAGAATTAAATCCCTCTTTGAAATTATATGAGAACGCCCTTGTATAATTAAAGAATAAGCCTATTTTACGCATAAATTCTTCTTCATTAAAATTCTCGATATTCTCTCTGTTTTTTAATTCACCTATATTGTGAATCGAATCTGAAATGCTGAATATTATTTGATAAAGCCTTTCTGCATGGGAACTATAAAGCTCTTTGTTTTTTTCATTGTTTATCTTCCCTAAAAGCTCTACTAGTGTTTTTCTAACATCCTCTTGACTTGCAAAACTAAAATGATAAATGTCATTTTCATCTTCTTTCTTAGCGGTAATTTCTGATTTTTTAATCATAAATCCAAATTGTTCGCAATAAAAACCGTTTCTTTTTATTCTCCAAGAAGTAATTTCTCTAAATATAAAGATAAAAAAAGACATTAGAAGAGAGAGAACATACAAGACTTTTAAATGTTCAACCCTTTTTATTTGTTGTATTTGTTCAATAAACATATTCAGATTAAACTCTGCATCTACAAAAATCATCAAAATAATTGTAATGACCGGTATAACAAATAAGTAATCTACTGTTTTTCTTATAATATAGCCACTATCCCTTATTAACTCAATTAGCTTCATCTTGATTCTCCTTGTTTTGATTGATTTTTATTTCTTTAATGATTTTTTTCAATACTTGCGTATATTCATATATAGTGTCATTTTCGATTCCAGCGAAATTTTGATTACCCAAACTCTCAATTTCATTTTCAAGAGCATTTTTTAGAATTTCAAGTTCTTTATAATCAAAACATATTCCCAGTTTATTGTTTGTCATATTATCCTTTCATTCTATTATCAAGCTCTTCCAAATCTGCTTGAATATTTTCCAGTATATTTTGGATACCCTCGCTTGACATTTCATTCATCACATCTTCAATATCATCAGGAACTGCTCCGTTATCAAGCATTTCGGATAATAACCCATAAAAACCACTTCTAATTGATTGTTTTGTCATATTGAACTTCTCCTTGTTAATTTATTTCTTTAGTGTTATTCATAATTTACATCCCCATTCCCATATCTTTGCTTTTTACTTCTTCTTGTTCAATAGCCATTTCCTCTTGAGCTAATACCTTCTTGCCCGTCAAATCTTCTTCAATAGCTTTTTCCTGCATTGCTGTATCTTTTGTTTTTTCTTCACTTTGTAGCAAGTCTTCTTTTTCTTCCATGTCTTCTTGAGACTTACTTATGTCTGCTATGGTTTTTGCAAACTCAATTTCACTTTTTAAGTCTTCTTGTATTTCTTTATCCAGTCCACTTTCTTTTAATGATACTTCAGCTTCTTTTATTTTACCGCTTTCAATAAGCTCTTTTATATCATCTATTTTCATTTGTTGATTTGCTTCGATATAGTCAGCCCATTGCTCACGAGTTTCATTTTCAACAATTCTACTATTTAGATCAATACCATTTTTTACAAGATCATTAATATCTTGCTTGTTTTCTTGAGAAGCATCATATTTGATAAAATCAAATTTCTCTATATCAGCTTTTTCTGCAATTTCTGAAACAAATCTTTCCCCTGGAGTATCATTTTGATTAAAGAATGTTACTTTATCGAAACCATTTTCATTTAGCATATCTGATATTTTATTTGATTGTCCTATGCCATTTGCAATAATTATATTTTTATCATCAAGCTCAAGCTTTGATGTAGCAGCTGCATAATCCATCTTAGATTCAAATATTGCATAGTCTTTACTTTCGATTTTTCCTGGAATAAATGTAATGTCTTTATTCCCAAAAGATTGAGTCTTCATAACAGTACCATCTTTCTTCATAACAGGTTTGAGAAAATGTATATCAGCACCAACATTATTCAAATCAACTGGTTTGCTCATATCTCCAGTCAATACACCAACGCCTGTATTTCTAAAGCTATATTCACTTCCATCAGCTTTTACACCATCGATTTGTCCAGTAATTACAAACATATTTTGTGGTATATTTTCAATACCTCTTTTATGTAAAAAGTCTATAATATCTTTGTCATCAGTATTTATACTTCTGTAGTCAACTACTTTTGTGGTGATATTATTAGATTGAGATTTTGTTAAATTGATTGATTTTAGCTCCTCAAGTTTTGATTTATGCTCTTGTCTTAATTGAACTCTGTTTTGTTCTTTATTCATCTCAAGAGCTTCTTCTACAAGATTTTTGAGTCCACTTTCTTGAAGTGAATAATTAAAAGCATCTTTAAAATTCATATTTGTTGCATTCATAACAACATTTACTATATTCCCACTTTCTCCACTTCCAAAATCATGAAATTTCCAGTTGCCATCTTTTGCAAGATATACAGAAGCACTAGGTGTTTTATCATCACTTCTAAGCCTAAAATTGTATTCGGTACCATTTCTTTTTGTTTTGTAATCTATACCTAAAGCATTTAGTACATTTGATGGGTCTGTAGTTTGCAACATTTCTTTTGTCGTTGATTTTAACTCATTTATTTCATGCTGTGATAGTTTAGTAAATTGTATTTTTTCGGATTTGGTTGGCTCACTCATACTTATGTTTTGTGTCAATTCTTTTGAGGTGGATTGATATTTGTAATTTTTTAAATTCTCAGATTGCCATTGTTTTAGTGTAACTGGTCCTACATCTTTTCCAATTTCGGTGGTTCTAAAATCAACAATACTTAATTTAGCTTCTATTTTTTCCACATTAAAAGTTTTTTCTAAATCTTCTCTTTTAAATCCTACATTTTCTAAAGCACTTATTGATATCTGTTCTGCTTTTTGGGCAGCATAATTTACTTTTTCTAATTTCTTTTTCTCTTCAGTAGATAATCTCTCATTACTTAACTCACTTTCAATAAGCATTGAAAATTTATTAGATGCACCAATATCATCTAGCTTGATTCCATCAAGCTCTATAGTTTTTTCGTGTGATGCAAAGAAACCTGTATCAATACCGTATTTTTTTAAAGAGCCTACAGTTACATCATCAAAAGCCTTTATTCTATCTCTTAGTCCGCCAAGTCTTGACAAATTTGTTTTATATTCATCTTTTGTAAGATTTTTACCTTTATACTCTTTTTTAAAATAATCAACCCTTGCTTCGACAACATCTATTAATGCTTTTCGTGTATCGTTTGCAAAAGCCATAGGATCAATTTTGTAATGATGATTCAAAGCAATAGCACCCATTCTATCTTTTGGCATTTCAAATTGACTATCAACCCTTTCATTAAGATTTTCAAGTCTATTAAATAGCTCTTTTGACATTCGCCCTTTATTCTCTTGATTCCACTCTTTTACAGCAGCTTCATTTTTATCAAACCATTGCATAGATTTTTTTATATTTGCTTTACCTTCTCGTGTAAGTTCTCCATTATCATCTTTTTTTACCTCTAGTGTAAGATTTTTTACATCTTTACTTGTAATCTCTATATCTTTGGCTGTGGCTATTTTGTCTGCTAAAAAAAGTTTTTGATTTTTTTGTAAGAAGTCTTTAAACCCATCCATATCTTTAGGAACAGCTCCTAAGTTGTATTTTTCTGATAGTTCACTCGCATCTTTTGAAAACTTTGTAAATGTATCTGCATATCTATTTTTTGCATTTGTCAAAAATTCATTATATTTATCTTTATTTTCATCAAAAAACTTTTTGACATTTTCTGTATCTTTTTGCATTGCTTTTTCATCAAAATCTAAATTGTATTTTTTTGCAATCTTTTCGGCTAAGTATATGTTTTGATTTGCAAATTCAGCACCTGGTACATCACCAGTAAATCTTCCAATTTGCATAGCCAAAGAATAGTGGGACTTATCATTGTATTGTATTTCAAAATTGTTTTTTTTATTTTCAGCTATTTGCTGAGTATTTTCATAAAACCTCATTTTGAGTTCAAATAATTCATCCTTAAACATTTTAATACCTTCACCTCCAACATCTTTAGTACTCATCAATATATGAGCATGTGGATTGTCAGTATTTCGATGTATCGCACTAATATAATCATAGTTTTTGTGATAATCGTTGCCAAAGTCGCTTAATGTTCTATACATTGCTTTTTGAAATTCTGAATCATTCATTTTAAGATTTGAATTTGGTGAATAAACTAATCTTCTCTCACCTGTGATATCTTTACCAAACATTTCTTTTGCATGAGCGATTGAAAGTATATCTCCGTATTTATCATACAAGATTCCACTTCTAAAGTCACTATCAAGTCCCTTATCTTGAACGCCATCTCTTATCATATAATCAATGTGTCCATCTGCTCTTTGTATTATCATTGAACCATCTTCTTTATAAACACCATCTCTTGTAATATATTCTATTGCTGTTGTCATTCTTTCAGAAGATTTTTTACCTACCGTATATGCTGATTTTCCAAAGTTATCAGCACCTGTAAATTTAACAATTGCAAAATTAGAAATAGTAGGAATAGCTTGAGATGTAGCACTTGATATTTTAGATGAGACTGATGAAACTGCTTTCATACCATCATCAATGATTTTAATTGATTCTACACTGCCAGAAGTTTCACTTAGTTTTACTTCTGGAGTATTGATTAAGTTTGCTTTGTTGTTCTGTACAGATAAAGAACCACCATCTTTTATACTAGGAGTAGAATTAGAAGCACTAGATGAAGAACTAAAACTTTTACCATCATCACTGCCAACATTTATTTCAAATTCTATAGAAGAGTTTGAAATATTTTGAGATGATTTTGATGAAGAACTACCTTTGCTACTTGTGCTTTTTTGAGCTTCTTCATTAGCTTCTTTTCTTTGCTTTTCTCTCTCAAGATATAATAAAAGTTCTTTAGCATCCATCATGATTCATTCCTCACTATTTCAAATGTTCAGGTAAGACATTACTCATGATACTTTCTTTTGAATGTAAGCTATCTATAGGATGTATTTTCATACCTAATGCTTTTGCGATAGATAAATATTGCTTAGATAATTCAACCTGTTGCTCTGACTCTAATCCCTTATGAATTACATCTCTTATAATCATTTTTATAAGATGATGATTTGTTAATGTGTATGATAGATTTCTTTTCACTTGATTACTAATATTTTCTATTTTCTCATCCATATACTTATGTATATTTTTCTCAAACTCTTCAAATCTTTTTACAATCTTTTCTTCTTTTTTTTCTGTAGATAAATATGCTTCTACCAATCTTCTTCTTACCGCTTCTGATTTTGATATATTTAAAGTTACACTATCTTTGACTATAGCGTCATAAATATTGTCTTCTACAGTTATTGAAAAAGTTTTCATTTTTTAATCCTTTGTATTAATTTACCATTATTCATAATTAACAGCTCAATAACATATTTATTCAAGCCAATAAATAGTGCTTAATGATTATTTATTGTTAATTAAAAAACAATGACACTACACATATAACAGTCTTTTTAACATATTAGATAACAACTCAAAGTCACCAAGAAATAGCATTTAAAGGTTACTAATTAACAGAAAAACTAACAACTCAAATCATACCGTTTTAACTTGCCTTTCAAAAATTTTAATTTTTGAATCTTTTTGATGGCTCTAGTTTTCAGAGCCATCTTCCTCAACCTCAATACTATTTTCAATAAACTTCTTCAATTCATCACCACTAATCAAACCTTTTTGAAACTCAATAGCCTTGTCAGCAATTTTGATTTTCATTTGATTCTCAAGCTGTTCTGCTTCCTCCAAAATTTTCTTGGATTGTTCCTTTGCCTTTTGAACTATTTCTTTAGCTTTTTGCCTAAGCTCTTTCGCTTTATCTTTTGACATTTTGACTCCTTATTTATAATAAATTTTATGTCAAAGCTTATTCATAATTTAAGTAATTTTATGATTTAAAGTTGTATGGAGAGTATCTTATAATTGTAAGTAGTATTTGATTGAAAGTGTTTAAGAGGTGCGTTAGCACCTCCACAAAAATTTATTTATTTAAAATGCAAATTTCATGATATTTATTCGTGCTAGTACATCGTATAATTTAGTTGGGCCATCTATCTAATGAATCTTGAGGTTCTTTTAAAATCTCACAACAATCAAAATTAGTAAAAAGATTTGTTAAGTGATTAAATAATTCTACTGAATAGCTTGTAATATAATAATATTCATTAATTTCTAATGTAAGTTGTTCTTTATCTCTGTTGCCCAAATTAATAAAATTTTCCACCTGCTTTGTTTCGTGCTTGTACATGAGTATCCCTAAACTTGAGAATCTTGATAAAGAAATATTTATTATCTCTTTATTGTTACATGTAGAATGTCTAATATCATAAACTATCTCACTATAAGAACGTTGTTTTACTTTATTATATTTCTTGAAAATACAGTAGTATATTTCAAAATCTTCTTGTGATAATGTATTTATATTGTAATAGAGCTTTGTTTCAAAGTAATTGAGTTTTCCATTATTGATATAATTTTCAGTTAAAACACTCATTAAATAGTTTTGTGTATTATCATTTAAATCGATTATTTTATTAACAGTTTCAATGAAAAATATTTTTTTATTCTCATCTAAGTTGTTAATAAATTCTAATTTTTGTGTTTCGTTCATCAATTTAAGATTTTGAAAAAATAAATCAACTTTATTTTTTGCAAATGCAAGCCTAAATTTTCTAAGTGGATTTATCAATTCATTTTCATAACTTAACTCTTTTCCTGTTATAAATATAGGAACAACAATTTCTTCACAAAATTGTTCATATTTATTAATAGCCTGATTTATTAGATCCATATTGTGATTACCTTGTATATAATTTAAATAGTATTATATCGTTTTATTAACTATTTAATGCTATAATGTCTTAATGTAAAATATAAGGAGGAAGTTATGGCACTCAGAAAGCTGATGGATGGAAAAGTACATGATGTTCCTGCTCCTAAATCATTATCTCAAGTACAATTTGAAAAACTAAAAGCGAGTACTCAAAAACAAAAAGAGGTATTGACAAGAATAGTAAAGAGTTCTAATGTCATGTCAGCTTTTAAATAGGGCAGTTAATTATGCTAACTATGAAGACTTTAGCAAAGATTTTGATAAGTTTGTGTACTATAATAAATATGAGGTTGAGGATAGGGAGTCTATAAAACTTTTAAAAGAAATGATTGCAGACGGGAAGACTGTTTGTCATCTTTTTTATGAAAATGATTTACCTGTTGGATTGTTATCTCTTAGTTTTGAAAATGTTGGCTCAAGTGATGGAGTAGCTCTATCAATTACAGCACTGTGTGTTGACTACTTATTCGTTTCATATAATTTTAGAAACAAAAACTTCTGTACTTGTAGAATATCTCATAAGATACTAGATTTTGCAATTAAAACACTTTATGATCTTAACAACACGATAGGGACAATCAATAATCTTATTTTACTGCCTGCGAATAATGATGTGAAGAACTTTTATCTTGACTATGGATTTGAAAGTTTATCAGGTGAGTGGCTATATTTTAGTATAGCCAAATAGTCCTACTAGTTATTAAACACCACCCACATCGCTACCAAAACTATTCCCAAAAGTATCAACTCCGGAAAATCCACCAATCATCAATACACCTGTAGTAGGATTGATTAAATCTGGCTCATTATTACTATTTGATTTGTTATTAGTATGGTTGTAATTGCTAGAAGTTCTACAACAGTCATTATCTATATTTTTTCTTTTTGGGAATTTCTTTTTATTCAAACTATAATAAATTAATACAGCAAAACCATAAATCCATATACCTAAATAGACAATAACAAAAAGTGTGTCTAACATACTATTTTTCTAATAAATATGTAGTGGCATCACAAATACAATGTTCACTCATACTATAGCTATTAGTGTATATTTTCGATTGGAATTTCCAACCATCGTCTAATGCTTCCTGTAAGCTTATGTATCCACTGGTATTATAAATTTGATTCGTACACTGTTCCTTACATATGTTAGCTGAAATTTCTTCTGTTACTAATTCTCTCCGTCCAAACAATGTTTCATAGCTATAAGCTCTACTTCTAAATCCATCCAATAATATTATAGTATATTGCCCTTTTCTATTTTTTAAGCTTTCAATCATTTTTAGTTTATTTGATTCAGCCAAAATTTTTTCTTCTTTCTCTTTTTGAATTATTTTTTTGTATTCTATTTCTTTTTTTTCTTTTTCAATATTATCAAATATTTCTTTTTCCTTGTTACAAGAAAAACCACTACCTAATATACAAGCGTTTCTAAAGTAAGCCAGGGCATTTTCTTTTTTATTATTTTCAAGTTCTTTATTTCCAAGTTTTATATTTTTTCTAATCTCATTAATATTTCTACCTACAAATGCTATGTGATTATTAAAATTTTTAGACATTTTATCTTCTAAAAGTTTTATATAGTCATGAAATTTATTTGGTTGTTCACCTATATTTGCACACTCTCTGTGTTTCCACCATTCTCTAGTTCTTGGGTTGTAGGTTTCACATATACTTTCATCTTTTTTATTTATTATAGTATCTTCTAAAATATAACAATATTTGTATTTATAGCTAGAGTCACTAATAGAATAAGAGTATTCAATACAGGAATCATTAATAATATAGTTATTGAGTTTACTATTGGTATTTTGTTGTATAAAGCTTTCTAAAGCATCTGACTTTTCCTTATTTGTCATATCTAAGGATTCTGCATTAATTTTTGTTTGAAAATGTTGGAAAGCTGGTGCACATCCAGATAATAATATTATAATTCCAGGAATAAATATTTGTATCAATCTTTTTTTCATAACTCAACTCCATATTAATTTTTATCATTCTAGTATAATGTTACTAAGTCTTACTTTTATATTTTTGTTCTTCTTCTTCAATTAAATCATCAATATATTCTAAATATAATTCATTGTTTCTTTTATCTTCATCAAAATCTTCATATTCATCTGCTTCACCAAAATCAACATCACAAAAATCTTCAACAATCGGTATTTTACTTTCTTGATATTTTTTTAATAGTAAAAACGAAACTATGATTAAGATAGGTAAAAGTATTAAATATTCCATTTACGCTTACTCCTAAAATCCACATATATCACACTGCTGATTTTACATCTTCTTGCAAGACATTATTAGTATGATTTTCTTTAGCTTTTTTTCTGGCTTCCGCAGCAGCTGCTTTTAATTTGTGATAAAAAATCTCTTGATCTTCTTTCTCAAGCTCTCTGTATGCTTGTAATATTTCTATTTCCTTATTGGATAAATTAAAACTTAATTGGCTAGGAATTATTATTTGAGTGTGAGACATATTGTCTTCTTGTTCAATTTGTCCTAACTTAAGCATCCATTTGTCCGGTACTTTGTTTCTTTGTATCCATTTATCTATTGAAGCCTTAGTTACACCAAGATGTACTGCTAGCTGTTCATCTGATGAGAGGTTGTACTTTTCTTTGAGTGTATTTACAAAATCTCTAACTTTCAAAATAAGCTCCTAAATTAATACATAAAGTCTTGACAAATAGGACAAAATGTATTATAATGTTGAAATAGTTTTATATATATGTATATTTTTACATAAACTAATCTTTTATTCTATCAAAATATTGTTGTATTTTGAGAATAAAAAAACGAAAATATATATTAAAGCTATGTTATTTGTATATTGGATAGATATTGTTTGTATATTGAAAAGATATATAAAATAAAGTTCTTTAAAAAATTTATTGTTGAGTATTGTTTGTAGGAGGGGAGAAAATCTCCCCAGTTTTTAATGCAACTCCAATTTGGTGGAATGTAGAGGATATAAAAAAAGGTAAGAGGTTTCGAACCCTCTTACCCCAACGATATACCCTCTATTATCCACCATAAAGGAAGTTCTTGCGAACTAGTTTTTAATCAGATGAATTATATCACAGTATGTTTGAAATGTCAATGTTTGTGAAAAGAAAAAAGATAAACATAAAAATAAAGAAAAGGAGGGCATAAAGATGAGTTACCAAAGATTCAAATTCCTTGTAAGTTTAGCGACAGCACAAGGAATAAAAACCGTTGGCGATTTTGAAAAGTTTGTAGCTGATTATAGTCAAACTAACATTAAATAAAGATAAAAGTTTACAAATAAAACAATACTCAACTATGAATTTACAGTAGGAGAAAAAAATGAGAGATGACAAATACATAAGAGCAGAAGAACTATGCACTAGATTAAATCAAGAGATAGGACAAAATATATTTACTTTTGGAAAGATAATGAGACTTGCAAAAAGTGGAATTATAAGATCTCATGACAGAAGAACGCCTGGGACAAAAAGACCAAGAACTTTTTTTGTATATGATGAAGTTAAAGCTGATGTCGAAGCTCATAAAAAGGATTGATTATATGCAATTAGAAAACATAATAGATAAAGATTTGCTAAAAAGAGCAGATGATGACTTATTATCACTAATAAAACAGTCTTCTAAGACAGAAGATTTAATCAATGAGTTAATAAAAATAATACTTGAATCAAGAACTCTAAAAACAAAAGAGCAAATTATTAAAATATTTCATTTTCCGAAAAGAAAATTTGAAGATTTAGTGCGAGATGGAAAGATACCTCATGTACACATTACAAATAAAATTAGATTATTTGACATAAACCAAGTGTCAGATTATTTAAATTCTCATAAAATAGCTAGTTAGGAGGTTTTAAGATGACATGGTCTTGGCAAGAAACAATCTCAAGGAATTATACAAGACAAAGTATTTTTGATGATATGCTAAAAGATGAAAGTATATTGTTTGAAATGGCAAAAGAAGATGTTGCAAAAATACTGCAAAAAACGAATTATAAATTCATAGTGCAAGATTTGGCATATGATGATATATATCCTTTAGGTATCTCAGTAACAAAAACTCAATTAAGAAAATTCTTACATTCAAAAAAAGGTTTTTTAAAATGTACAGATAATTGTGAGTTCAAAAACCTAGAGCTTGTAAAACGAGTAGTTCAAAGAATTGTGAACAACATAAAAAATCTTTTTGATGATAGATATAAAACTTGTATTAAACAAGATTTGTCATATCTTAAGCATGAAGAAATAGCATCTGCAATAGATGAGAATGATCCACTTACGATTTTGCTTATGGAAGAAGAAGAAATGGAAATAGAAACAAAACTACAAGAGATGAATAAAGCATATGTAGAACACATAGCAAATATAATAAATATAGATAGCGATGGGCAAACATCGCTATCGTTTATATAAGGTTTCAAAATGGATTATATCAAAAATCAAGACTCAGTGTCAAATTTAAACATTGAAAAAGCAATTTTAGGAACTATCTTGTTTGATCCTAATTTGTTCAGTGATGTGTTTGGTATTCTATCGGTAGATAATTTTACACACAATGAATACAAAAAGATATTTGCGACTATGCAAGATCTTGAGAAACATAATATACCTATAGATGATGAGATGATTAAACGAAAATCATCTCAAGCTATTGATGAGAATGTTCTTGTTGAATTACTGGGTGTGAACCCGGTAAGCAATATTGTAGAATACGCCAAGGAGCTAAAGAAAGATACACTAGCTAGACAAATATACATTACAACTATAGAGTTACAGCAAAAGTTTGATATCAAGCTTATCGATAAGTTGCAAAATCTTAAAGATGAGCTTGAAAATGTAGATAGCATTAAAAAACTCAAAAAAACAGATACTCTTGATAGCTTTTTTGACAAAATAGATTTAGACTACAAAAAAGTAGAAGAAGCAAAATTTGAGTATCTACTTGATAACTTCATTGTTAAAAATGAAATAACCATGATAGCGGCAAGACCTAACATAGGAAAAAGTTTAACGACTTTTGCAGCTGCTAATATGGTGCTAGAAAACAAATCTATAACTACTGTATTTTATCTTGATGGCGATAATGGTATTACCACTATCAAAGAAAGAAAGATACATCACATCAAACAAAAATGGGGTAAAAAACTACGCTATATTCAAGGGCGAAGCTCTAATGAGTTTTATAGAGTCATCAAAGAACTTAGAGTAATGGATTTAACTAATTGCTTAGTTGTATTCGATAGCATTAAAAACTTCATGTTTGGCGGTGACAGAGACAAAAACAAAGATGTTTCTAGGGTGATGGAAGTTTTAAAAGCACTAAGGAATAATGGAGCAACTGTAATATTTTTACATCATAGCAATAAGCCGCAAAAAGATATTGATGAGCTTATGTATGCAGGTAGTTCTGCATGGGAAGAAGATACAAGTAATGCCTACATCTTAAAGAAAAACGATGACAAAGGGTCATTTATCTTTGTCCCCATCAAAAAAAGAGCTGGAGAACTACATGAACAAGCTTATACTTATGATGGTGAAAGATTTTGGTTAAACAGATTAGATATCGAATATGCAAAGCAAACTAAAGAAGATGAAGAAATGATTAAAGAGACAGTAGAGTTTCTAAAGTCATCAAGAAACAAACCTATGTGGAGTGAGCTATGGAAAAATCTAACAGAACTAGGCTGCGATAAAGAAAAAGCATCTAAAGTAATAAAAAACGGCGAGGGCAAACTGTGGAAGTTTGAGCGTGGAGATAGAAATAATCAAAAGCTCTATAGCTTAATTGAAGCTGATACTAAATCCACTAAAGGTGAGCCCATAGAAACAGTTTTTGAGTTTGAAGATAAAAAAACAGCTCCGAGAACTCCGATAACTCCGAGAAGTCTATTTAATGGTATTTCTTGCGGTTATCGGAGTGTTGCGGTTGATTCGGATAACTCCGAGAACAGTAATATATCAAATTTTACTACAGGTCTATTAAAAACAGTACCTAGAAATACTCAATATTATATAAATAAAGAGGAGGATTTTGATGAAAAAATATCAATGCCCAATATACTATAAAGATATTCAAACGATATATAAACGACATACATATAATATACATACAACATACAAAGGATATACAAATGGCAACGAATGACAACAAATTGTTAAGAATAGGGCAGGTGCTTGAAATAGTTGGTGTTAAAAAAAGCACTTGGTATGATCTTGTAAAACAAGGCAAAGCTCCAAAACCAATGCGTTTATCACATAAATGGAGTGCATGGGATAGTGACGAGATAGACAACTGGGTTAGTCAATTAAAGCGGGAATTTAGTAGAAGTGCTTAAAGAAAGTATGATATAATAAAGTTTAATTTTAGAAACAAAAGAAATTGAAATAAGGAGTTTAAAATGGAGTCTTTTTTATTAGTGAGTCAGGTTATTATATATTGTACTTTAATTTTATTTTTTTATGTGATTATACATGAAATAGGGCATTTAGCTGCAATGAAATTATTAAAAAGAGAGGTAAGGTATTTTATTGTTGGTCAATCCTGCAAGTATCTCCCACCATTGATTAGCAAAAAATTCCAAAGTGGTTTATTACTACATATTAATTTGTTGCCACGCAGAGGTTCAGTGAATGGAAATGCACAAAACCTTACAAAGTGGGAGCTTGTATTCATAAGTATTTCGGGTCATATGTCAACAGCAATAGCTATATTTCTACTTTACTTTTTCACCGAACAGCCTTTTAATATAATAAACATACATGATAGATTTCTTGATTTTGTATTTTTATTTTCTTTGATTTTATTTATAATGATACCTATAGAGTTGTTTATTCCAAATACAGATATGCATACAATAGCTCGAGCATTAAGAGCAAATCAACAATTTTATCATGAGTTCATTTCTGAGGCAGACACAGTGCAAACATTAAAGATTGCAAAAACTGCACTTGATGCTAAAGAATATGAAAATCTAAAAGAATATTTATTCTATTTATTAAGCATTAGACAAGATAGTAAGACTAATGATTGATGGGACCAAAATATGGCAATTAAAATAACAATTGATGCACAGAAAGTCTTATCATACAGAGAACGTGAAAAAATCAAATCAGAAGATTGGAAAATATTAACAAATAAATCAATTAGCTTAGAAAAAAGATTAGCATCCGCTTATGAAATAATTCGGATGTTGTATCATAGAAGTTATGAATGCTTTGAACATGATACAGTAAAACATCCTGATTATGAGCAATACATAAGATATTTCTCTCTTGAGAAACTTAGCAATTTCCCACGTGAAATAACTAAAGAAATCCGCAAAAAATATCCTTACATCGGGGGATATATTAAACCAGGGCATAGTTACTTTACAGGTTATGAATTTTAATTTTCTTGTAAACTCTATTGTTATTTGTAAAAAATTTTAATTTTTTAGTTTTTATGGTAGTTTTTATGGTAACTTTATGAGATTTTAGAGATAAGACACCAAAAATATAGCAATTTCAAATCTCTCTCTGTCCGCCACTTACAAAGCCGAAAAACACAATTATCATTCAGCACAAATCAAACCGTATTTATGTATAATTCAAGCTATAATCTGATTTTAAAGATTGCCGATGGATATACTTATTTTTCTCCTTATTTTGACGGTTGTAACCGTTTCATTATTTGATTTTACAAACGGTTTTCATGATGCTTCGGATATGGTGGCTACTGCCATAGCTTCAAGGGCGATGACTCCGACGGTTGCTATTTTACTTGTTACGTTATGCACTTTTATTTCCCCGTTTTTGATTAGTCTTGCGGTTGCTGACACTATAGGTACTTTTATAAATCTCAATAATACGGAACATATAGTAGCTCAAAGTATCATTATATCAGGTTTGTTTTCTGCCGTTACATACAATCTAGTTACTTGGAAGTTAGGGTTACCTTCTTCTTCGACAAATTCTTTGGTTGGAGGCTTGGTCGGTTCTGCACTTTTTGGAGTGGGTAACGAATATATAAACTGGGGTATTGACTCTATTCAAAGCGGAAGTCTTGAAGGTGTGATGAAGATTGTTACGGGACTTTTCTTCTCTCCTATTGCCGGATTTATTGCAGGTTTTATATTGATGAAAATATTTATGGTTTTATTTAGTAGATTTACTCTTCAAAGTAGAAAACTATTTGTTTTTTCACAATATCTAAGTATCTCTTGGCTTGGCTTTTCACACGGTGCCAACGACGCACAAAAAGGGATGGCTATTATTACTATGGCACTATTATCAAGCGGTGTGATTACGAGCTTTTCCGTCCCTTTTTGGGTTATATTGCTTTGTGCAGCATCTATCTCCGTAGGGACTTTATTCGGTGGTTGGAGTATCATCAAAACTCTTGGATACGGTATCATAAAAGTCAAGACTATACACTCATTTACCGACCAGATGGGTTCTGCATTGATAAATACCATAGCTACATATATGGGTGCACCCACATCTACTACACAAGTAGTTACGGCTACTCTTATAGGTGTAGGAGGTGCGGAAAAGCCTAAACATATAAGATGGAAAACCGTTTTTTCCATAATAGGCGGTTGGTTTTTGAACATACCTATATCTATGTTACTAGGTGCAGTTTATTGTTTTTTGCTATTAACTTTTATAAAAGGATAAAATATGAGTATCAAATCTTTGTTTAAAAAATATATCATTCCTCACGAAATCAATTTCTTGGGTATGCTACAAGAGCAATCTTTGGCTACATATAAAATCATTGATGATTTGTACGATTGTTTTATAAAAGAAAAAGAAACGGCTTGCGACTTTATCAAAGCAGATGAACATAAAACAAAAGAGATCAAAAATAAAAATATGCATACGCTTTTAGGCGCATTTATTACACCTATAGATAGAGAGTCTATATATAGGGCTATTACACAGCTTGATTGGATAACTTTGTCTGCAAAACATTTCGTTTTAGAGGTTAAAGCCTATGAAATACATAATCTCAATGAATACAAACATATGTTTCATTTAATTCACAAATCGGCAGATATGTTAAATAAAGGCTTTGAAGCATTAAGCTATGCAAAAAACGGTGAAGTGTCCAAAATAGCTGATAAAACAAGAAATATCATAGAACATCTCAATCAAGCATATATTGAGGAAATGGTTAAACTATCACGAGAAAGTGATTTTCAAAAGGTTTTCATACACAAAGAGATTTTAGCACAACTAAAAGAAATAGGTAAAAGGATTCATATTAGTGCAAATACGCTTCAGGATATTGTTGTAAAGATGGATTAAAAGAAAAAGTGAGTGGTACCGATGGTCGGACTCGAACCGACAAGCCGTGAAGCGGTAGATTTTGAATCTACTGAGTTTACCAATTTCTCCACATCGGCATAAAAAAACCCATCCGTTTTAGGATGGGTGAAATTATACGACAATATTGCTTAATAATTACTTAGCAACAGCGTCTTTTAAAGCTTTTCCAACTTTAAATTTAACAACTTTTGTTGCAGGAACTTGAACTTTTTTACCTGTTCCCGGAACTGTTGCAGTTCTAGCAGCTCTAGCAGTTGTAGAGAATGTACCGAAACCTATAAAACTAACACCATCACCTTTTACTAAAGATTCAGTTAACGTTTCTAAAACTGCATCTACTGCACCCTTAGCATCTTTTTTTGATAAGCCAGCTTTAGCGGCAACTGCATCTACGAATTCAGCTTTGTTCATGAAAAACTCCTTGTTAAAATTAAAACTTATAGAACTTTATAATATTAAACCTTTAAAAAAGATAAAAATTAACATTTTTTTATAAAAAATATTAAAAAAATACCTTAAAATTCAATATTTTGTAATTATTCTACACATAAACTAGCCATTTGTGAACTACCCGTCAAGCTAAGCAATCTACAACTATTCTCTAAAATCGCTACTTTTTTTACAAGTTCATGTATATCTCTGTCATAAGCATACACTCCGATACCTTTAATAACCATAATATGATGAGGACTCTCTTTTAAAAATTTTGTTACTTCCAATGAGTTTCTTTGGTACCACGTATTAAAATCACCAGGATTATAAACAGGTATCTTATCATAAAGTGTTTTCCCGAAATAATCAACACACTCTATAATATCATTATTTATAGCATAAGCAGTGGTATAAGGGGGCATCCCAAATGCTACATATTTTGCTTCATGTATATGATTATAAATAGAGGCATGAATATCCGCTTCAATACTTGCCACTTTCCATCTATAATCTTTATTTATAGTAGCTAATTTACATAATGTTTTGCTATCTATTCTATCAAAGATTGCATCACTTGTATTAATAACAAAGCTATGATAGTCTAGTTTTGCAGAAATTGAGCCGTGATATATACCAAAAAAGTTTTTTCTAAACAGTGTAAGTGAAATATTTGACAATAACTCTTCTATACTCTTATCAACCATTGCAAAGACCCTCTAATTTAAATTATGTTATAATAGCTTTATTTTACTTAAAAGGTTTTGATTTTGGAATCACCCCATATTCCTGTTTTATTAAATGAAGTTTTGAATACTTTTAAAGATGTACAAGACGGCTATATTATTGATTGTACACTGGGATACGGTGGGCATACGGAAGCTTTATTGAAGCAAAATACAAATATAAAGATAATAGGCAACGACCAAGACGATGAAGCTTTAAAATTTTCAAAAAATAGATTATCCGCTTACGGCGATAGGGTAGTATTCAATCAAGGTAATTTTAAAGATATTTTTAATACTTTTCACACATTTGAGATAAGGGGATTACTAGCAGATATCGGTGTTTCATCTTTACAGCTCGATAAACTAAGTAGGGGTTTTGGATTTGAGAGTGAAGTTCTTGATATGAGAATGAATACAAATCAAGAGCTTGACGCAAATTACGTAGTAAATCACTATAGTCAAATTGATTTGGAAAGAATTTTTAAAGAATACGGAGAGGTTGCAGAATACAAAAAAGCCGCTTCGCTAGTTATCAAAAATAGACCCTTTGGTAGTGCAAAAGAGTTATCCGATATGTTTGCCAAGAATTTCTATAAAGGGAAAATACATCCTGCAACATTGCCTTTTCAAGCGATAAGAATAGAGGTAAATAAAGAGCTAGATGTATTAAATGAACTTTTTGAAAGCATAGAAAAATATAAGCCTTCAAATTGTATCATTGCAATTATAAGTTTTCATTCGCTTGAAGATAGGATAGTCAAAAACTATTTTAAAAAATGGTCTAAAAACTGTATTTGTCCCCCTGAAGCGTACAGATGTACGTGCGGTAATAACAATGCAATAGGAAAAATATTAACAAAACAGCCGATAACAGCTTCCAATGATGAAATAAAACAAAATCCAAGAAGTAGAAGTGCAAAATTAAGGATATTTAAACTTGATTAATATTACACAAAAACAATCGTTACTTATAGTGCTTATAATCTCGGCATCATTGCTCGGCTTATATTTGCCGAAAATTTATATTAAGAACAATATTTACTATACAAGCAGAAATATAAATAAGCTATACTCTCATTACATATCTTTAAAAGAAGAGAATAGAGCGCTTTATACTCAACTTGAAGATATGAAGTTTCAAAATCAAATACTAGATACCATAATACTACAATATAAGATGAATGAGGGCAAATGATAGAAAGATTAGTAAAATTCGGCATACAAAAACCGATACTTAACCATATGTTACTTTTCTTTTTGTTTGTTGTCTCTATCTTCTCGTATCTTAATATTCCTAAAGAGATTTTTCCTCCTTCTAAGCTTGATTCTATATCTATTACAGGTACATATATAGGTGCAAGTTCAGATATCTTGGATAAAATAGCAGTGAGTAAACTTGAAGAAAATCTTATCAACCTCAATAGCTCTGCAAAGGTCACGTCAACGGTTAATAACGGTTTTTTCTCAATTATAACCGAATTAAAAGATGGATATAAAACAAAAGACGTTATAGACGATGTAAAAAATATTGTAACTAAAGTAAGGGTAAATTTACCGAATGATATGGATGAACCTGTCGTAAAGGCTATTGATTATTCATTTCCTTTGATTACTGTAGCTATTTACGGTGATAATAAAACTACAAAAGAACTTCTTGATATGGCTGATATTGTTAAAAATGATTTGATGAAATTTGAAGATTTAAATGAAGTAATTATACGAGGTGATTCCGATGAAGAGGTCGTGATAAGTCTGAATGACCAGAAAATAGAGGCTTTTAATTTAGATAAATCGACAATTATAGCATCAATATCAAGTATATCGAATATAACCCCTATAGGTACTATTAAAGAAGAAAATATACACTATTACTTAAGTACAAAAAACGGTACTACGGATATAGAAAATCTCAAAAAAACTAAAATAAAAGTTTCAGGTAAAACTTTTTATCTTGCAGATATTGCAGATGTTTCACTAAATCTATCGGATCCTGATACAATATCAAGATTTAATGCCAATAGAAATATTTCCATAAGTATCAGCAAAGGTGAAACGGGTGATTCTATAGAATTAGTTAAAAAAATTAAACAACTATTGAATTCTTACGAAGAAAAATACACAGAGTATGAGTTTGATACATATACGGACACTTCAGTTTGGATAAAAAATAGACTCAATAACGTAGTATCAAATATTGCATTCGGTATTATTCTTTTATTTGCAGCATTATTTTATTTTATAAATGCAAGAATAGCAATAGTTGTTGCTATAGGTATTCCTACTAGTTTTATGATAGGGCTTATCGGTGCAGAACAACTAGGTTTTAGTTTGAATATGCTAACACTTCTTGGAGCATTAATAGCACTAGGTATGCTTGTAGATGAAGCTATAGTAGTAGGTGAAAATATCTATAGACACATGGAAGAGGGCAAAGATAGATTTCAGGCTGCCATTGATGGCACAATCGAAATGTATCCTGCAGTTTTAACTGCAACGGCTACAACAATATTTGCTTTTTTACCTATACTTATGATGACGGGTCAAGTCGGCAAATTTATGCAAGTATTACCGGTTATGATAGCTATACTTTTACTTAGTTCATTACTTGAAGCATTTTATTTTTTACCGTTACATGCAAACGAGATATTTAAAGTCGAAAAAACATCACAAAAAGCAGACTTGATATGGGAAAAAAATAAAGCTATATATAACTATTTATTAACAAAAGTATTAGATAAAAGATGGGTGTCGCTTTTTATAATAATAGCAACTATAGCTTTAGCAACAACATTGTTATTTAAAAATATGAAATTCCAATTTATGCCTAATTTTGATACGACACAGGTTTATATAAGCGGTTCCGTAGGTACCGGTAATACACTTGAACAAACCGAAGCAAAAGTAAAAAAAATTGAAGACTTGATATTAAAGAATATTCAATTCGGTGATGATATAGGATCTATTAGTTCAATCGTAGGGCTAAAATTAGACGGTCAAAATCAAGCCATGCTTGAGGAGTTTTATTTCCATATTTTTGTTAATCTACGAGAAAAAGCACCTGATAATTTTGTAGAAAAATATATCAATCCATATTTGTCTCCTAAGTATGATTCTACGGAAATGGTAAGAACAAAAACGGCAATAGAGATAAAAAATGAGATTTTAGACGCCTTAGGTACATTGGATAAAAATGAATTTGATGAATTGAAAATTTTTGTTCCACAAACAGGTATTGTAAAGAATGATATTGAAATTGCATTTAGCGGTAATTCACAAGCAGTTGCAACAACCATTAAAAGCTTTAAAGATGCTTTAAAAAATATAGACGGCGTAAGTAATATTGATGATGATTTATTGGAAGGAAACATTGAACTAAAATTAAAACCGAATCAGTACGGTCAAAATTTAGGTATAGATGAAGCTTATATCGTTCAAACTTTAAAACCTTTATATTTTAAAGGTGAATACTCAAAGATTATAAATGATAAAGGTATAGTGAAACTAAAGCTTCAATCTGAATCAAAAGATTACTTAGAAGATTTTAAAAATTATAAAATACAAGTTCCTGGTACAAAATCTCTTGTCCATTTGGCTGAAGTAGTTGACGTTTTAGAAATACCTGCTTATTCACAAATTTATAAGGAAAACGGTGTCAAAATAAACTCTCTTACTGCCGTGTTAAACGGAAAAACATCACATGAAATTTATGAAGAATTGGCACCTGTATTTAATAATGTAGCTACTGACGTAAAAGTAGAGATAAAGGGAGAAGAACAAGAAAATAAGAAAATACAAAAAGAGATGCTTAGAGCTTTTTTGATAGCAATTTTATTAATTTTTGTCTCACTTGTGTGGATGTTTGATTCACTCGTAAAATCTTTGATAGTATTAAGTACTATTCCGCTAAGCGTATTTGGTGTTTTTCTTGGACATTATATAATGGGGCTTAATATAAGTATGACAACTTTAATAGGTATAGTAGGGCTTGCAGGAGTTATAGTTAACGACGGTATTATTATGATGGACTTTATTAAGAAAGCAAAAACTATAAATGAAATAAAAACTTATGCAATGCTTAGACTTAGACCTATATTGATTACTTCTATAACTACATTTTTAGGGCTGATTACACTGATGTTTTTTGCTTCTGGTCAGGCTCTTATTTTACAACCGATGGCAGTTGCTTTGGGATTTGGTTTGATGTGGGCGACTATATTGAATTTATATTTCGTACCGCTAGTTTATAGTATAATTTATATGAGAAAAGCAACTAATTAAATAGTTGCTTGAGTAATTCAAAATTTTTTTCTAGTCGAACGATTTTTGCTTTATATGTTTCTTGATTTTCTTGATAAAATTTAGAATTAAGGAGCTTCTGAAATTCATCAAATTGTTTTTCTACGGTTTGTATTTTTATATCTTCATTTTGGATATTCATGATTCTGGCAATATCATTAAGCTCTAACCTAGCAAGTCTATAATTAAACAAATATCTGTTATCGGGCTCAATATTCATAATATGACACGTATTTGCATAAATTTCGTCTATACTGCTATCGTATTGTTTATATATTTTTCCGGCAAAATCATTTAAATATTTCAAATATAAAGGGTAGTTTGATAGAGTTTCTTCAATATCTGTTACTTCATCTCCATCTTTATAGAGTTTCATCAAAAAATGTTGAATTGATAAAAAGGTAATGTCGTCCGATTTTTGTTTAAATTCATTTAAGAAGTGATTAATAGTCATAAGTGCTCCACTTTTTGTAGTATGATAAAGCATTATACCATCTAAAAAGATTAGATGGTATATTTAATTTGTCAATTAAAGCTGTGGACCTGCTTTTGTATAGTCAAAATGAGAATCTTCTTTTAAATATTTTTTGAAGTTTGTAATATACATACCGGCTAGTTTTTTTGCCGTAGCATCATACTCTTCTTTATTTGTCCATGTATTTCTTGGATTTAATACTTCAGTGTCAACACCGTTTAGTGTTTTTGGTATAGAAAGATTAAAAATAGGTAATACATCAAATTCGCTATTATTGATAGAACCGTCTAATATGCCGTTGATACAAGCTCTAGTATTTTTGATACTCATTCTTTTACCTACGCCGTAGCTACCTCCGCTCCATCCTGTATTTACAAGATATACGTTTACGTTGTGTTCATCTATTTTTTTACCGAGTAAATCAGCATATACGGTAGGGTGTAACGGTAAAAATGCTTCACCGAAGCATGCACTAAATGTTGCAACAGGCTCAGTAATACCTCTTTCCGTTCCAGCTACTTTAGCGGTATATCCACTTAAGAAATAATACATAGCTTGTTCTTTTGTAAGCTTAGATACAGGAGGTAGTACACCGAAAGCATCTGCACTCAAGAAAATAATATTTGTCGGGTGATTACCCATTAAATTTTTTTGATGATTGTCTATATGTGATATAGGGTAAGAAACTCTAGTGTTTTCAGTTTTGCTACCGTCGGTATAATCAACATTGCCGTTTTCGTCGTGAACGACATTTTCTAGTATAGCACCTTCTCTTATAGCTGCATATATTTCAGGTTCACTTTTTGGATCAAGATTGATTACTTTAGCATAACAACCACCCTCAAAGTTAAATACGCCGTTATCATCCCAACCATGTTCATCGTCACCTATTAAGTGTCTTTTTGGATCTGTAGAAAGTGTTGTTTTCCCCGTTCCGCTTAGTCCGAAGAATAGGGCAGTGTCACCATTGTCACCTATATTAGCACTACAATGCATCGGAAGCTTGTTGTCTAAAGGAAGCCAGTAGTTCATCATAGAAAATACACCCTTTTTCATCTCGCCGGCATACCAAGTTCCACCTATAATAGCTTCTTTGTCTTCTATATTAAAAACTACGAATACATCTGAATGTAAGTTTTGCTCTCTCCAGTTTGGATTATTAGTTTTACAAGCATTATATATTGTAAAATCAGGCTTAAAATTTTCAAGTTCTTGCTCTGTAGGCATGATAAACATATTTTGTATGAAATGTGCTTGCCATGCAAGTTCCGTAATGAATCTTATAGACCTTCTACTGTCCAAACTAGCACCGCAAAATACATCTGTTACAAATAAATCTTTTTGTGTAAGTTGTTGTGTTGACAATTCACGCAAATTTTTATATATATCTGCACTCACAGAAAAGTTTACATTTCCCCAAGCTATATATTTATTTGAAGGATCCTGATTTACAAAGAATTTATCTTTAGGGCTTCTACCTGTAAATATACCGGTATCTACCATCAATGCACCGCTAGAAGAGATGCTTGCACCTTCATTTTTTACTGCCAACTCCCTAAGAGTTTTGATGTCTGTATTTCTCATTACAGACTTAGCGTCCAATCCAAGTTTAACGACTTTATCAGATGACATTTCTATCCTTATTTATTTAAAAATTGATAATAAAACACCGGCAGCAACAGCTGAACCGATAACACCTGCAACATTTGGTCCCATTGCATGCATTAATAATATATTCGACGGGTCTGATTCTTGACCTACTTTTGTTGCAACCCTTGCCGACATAGGTACTGCCGATACTCCTGCAGCTCCTATTAGAGGATTGATTTGGTTATCTTTTGAGCTAAATTTATTCATCAATTTAGCCATTATAACTCCACCTGCAG
>Ga0265295_1001137_pt1 | contig 48466 bp, 39 predicted proteins | sample Munlansysbiofilm_FD_192503 | JGI IMG/M metagenome (GOLD analysis project Ga0265295, IMG submission 192503) | Leachate microbial communities from a municipal landfill in Southern Ontario, Canada - Methane capture system biofilm | ecosystem: Engineered > Solid waste > Landfill > Unclassified ...
TTGCCGAGTGCCAAAAAAAATATCTACACGGAAGAAATTCTTAAACATCTTGGAGGAAAAACATGAAACTCAGACCACTGCACGACCGTATTCTGGTCAAGCGTCTCGAAGAGGAGCAGGTAACCAAGGGCGGCATCATCATCCCCGATTCCGCGAAGGAAAAGCCCATCAAGGGTGAAGTGGTTGCCGCCGGTCCCGGCAAGGTCGCCGATGACGGAAAGCAGATCCCCATGGGCGTCAAGACCGGCGACAAGGTGATCTTCAACAAGTACGCCGGCACCGAAGTCAAGATCGATGGTGAGGAACTGCTCATCATGCGTGAAGACGACATCCTCGCTGTTATCGAAGCCTAATTTTTTAAGAAAGGAGACGCACACATGGCTGCTAAAATTATCAAGTTTGATGCCAAGGCCCGTGAAAAACTGAAAATCGGCGTGGACACCCTGGCCAATGCCGTCAAGGTCACCCTCGGACCCAAGGGACGCAACGTGGTCATCGAAAAGTCCTTCGGTTCCCCCATCATCACCAAGGACGGCGTGACCGTGGCCAAGGAGATCGAACTGGAAGACAAGTTCGAGAACATGGGCGCCCAGATGGTCAAGGAAGTCGCCTCCAAGACTTCCGACATCGCCGGTGACGGCACCACCACCGCCACCATCCTGGCCCAGGCCATTTTCTCCGAGGGCATCAAGCTGGTCGCCGCCGGCCGCAATCCCATGTCCATCAAACGCGGCATCGACAAGGCCGTCGAGGCTGTCACCGGCAGCCTGGACAAGCTGGCCAAGCCCACCCGCGACCAGAAGGAAATCGCCCAGGTCGGCACCATTTCCGCCAACAACGACGCCACCATCGGCAACATCATCGCCGAAGCCATGGGCAAGGTCGGCAAGGAAGGCGTCATCACCGTCGAGGAAGCCAAGGGCCTGGAGACCAACCTGGACGTCGTCGAAGGCATGCAGTTCGACCGCGGCTACCTGTCCCCCTACTTCGTGACCAACCCCGACAAGATGGTCTGCGAAATGGATTCTCCGCTGATCCTCATCAACGAGAAGAAGATCTCCAACATGAAGGAACTGCTCCCCGTTCTGGAGCAGGCCGCCAAGATGGGCAAGCCCCTGGTCATCATCGCCGAGGACATCGAAGGCGAAGCCCTGGCCACTCTGGTCGTCAACAAGCTGCGCGGCACCCTGCAGGTCGTGGCCGTCAAGGCTCCCGGCTTCGGCGAGCGCCGCAAGGCCATGCTCCAGGACATCGCCATCCTGACCGGCGGCGAAGTCGTTTCCGATGACCTGGGCGTCAAGCTCGAAAGCATCGCCCTGAACCAGCTCGGTTCCGCCAAGCGCGTGGTCATCGACAAGGAAAACACCACCATCGTCGACGGCTCCGGCGAAGCCGAGGCCATCAAGGCCCGCGTGAAGCAGATCCGCAACGAGATCGAGGAGACTTCCTCCGATTACGACCGCGAGAAGCTGCAGGAACGCCTGGCCAAGATCGTTGGCGGCGTTGCCGTGATCAACGTCGGCGCGGCCACCGAGACCGAGATGAAGGAAAAGAAGGCCCGCGTGGAAGACGCCCTGAACGCCACCCGTGCCGCCGTTGAAGAAGGCATCGTGCCCGGCGGCGGCGTCGCCCTGGTCCGCTGCCAGTCCGTGCTGGACTCCGTCAAGCCCGCCGATGACGACGAGGCCGCCGGCGTGCAGGTCATCCGTCGCGCCATCGAAGAGCCCATCCGCCAGATCTGCGGCAACGCGGGCGTCGAAGGCGCCGTGGTCATCGAGAAGGTCCGCACCGGCAAGGAAGACTTCGGTTACAACGCCGCCACCGGCGAATACGAAGATCTGCTCAAGTCCGGCGTCATCGACCCCAAGAAGGTGACCCGCATCGCCCTGCAGAACGCCGCTTCCGTGGCCTCCCTGCTGCTGACCACCGAATGCGCCATCGCCGACAAGCCCAAGGAAGAGGCTGCCCCGGCCATGCCCGCAGGCGGCATGGGCGGTATGGGCGGCATGTACTAAGCCGTTCACACCCCAGAACGATCAAAGGGCCGGAAGCGATTCCGGCCCTTTTTTTTGCCGCGCGCCCTGCGTTTGCCCGCAGGCTGCGAACTGGGCAGACCCCCGTTTTGGGTGGCTTACAAATTTTTCAGTCGGTATCCGCAGGCCGTTCAAAAATGGTGAGATGCAAGGAAGCGAAAAAATCCAGGGCGCGCGGTGTATTTGGCATACATAAGCGGTCTGGATTTTTTCGCTGACGCAGCAGATCGCCGTTTTTGGGCGGCCTGCTAGAGGTTGTGTTTGGGCAGGCGGTCCAGCAGGCGCAGGAATCCGTCCAGGATGGTCAGCGGGTGCGGGGGGCAGCCGGGGATGTAGAGGTCGATGGGGATGATGGAGCCAGCACCGCCGTTGTGCTGGGCGTGGCCGACAAAGGGGCCGCCGCTGATGGCGCAGGCGCCGAGGGCGATGGCGATGCGCGGTTCGGGCACGGCCGCCCAGGTTTTCTGCAGGGCCAGTTCCATGCCCTTGGTCACGGGACCGGTGATGAGCACGCCGTCGGCATGGCGCGGCGAGGCCACGTACTGGATGCCGAAGCGGCCCAGATCCCAGCCGATGGTGCCGAGCACGTTGATGTCCGCTTCGCAGGCGCCGCATCCGCCGGCGCTGACCTGCCGCAGGCGCAGGGACCGTCCGAAGAGGCTCTTGATCTTCTTGTCCAGGGCCTCTGCCAGGCGCAGTTCCTCCGCGCCCGGCGCCCCCAGGATCAGGTCTTCGCGGCGGCGCACGGCCAGACGGTGATCGTTGGTCCGGGTGATGGCGTCGTGCGGGCAGGCCGTCACGCAGTCTCCGCAGAACAGGCAGCGGCCGAGGTCCAGGCGCGTCCCCTGCCCAGCATTGGCGCTGATGGCCTCCACCGGGCAGGCGTCCATGCATCGGGTGCAGCCCTCGGGACAGCGCGACGCGTCGAGGCGCAGGGCCCCTCCATGGCGGTCGGGCAGGGCCGGAGCCGGGCCCTTGGGGTAGGGCATGGTCTGGCAGCCGCGTTGTATCCGGTTTTTAATGGTGTCGAATATGAACATAGGCGTTCCCCTTAGAGATCAAAGCCGCAGTAGGACAGGTTGAAGCTCTTGTTGCAGATGGGAAAGTCCGAGACCGCCGTGCCGCGCAGGGCAAGGGCCAGGCCGGTCCAGTTGTGGAAGGAGGGATCGGTGATCTTGTAGCGCCGGAAGCGTCCGAAATGATCGGTAACGGCCACGTGACAGACTTCTCCGCGCCAGCCCTCGACCAGGACCACGGACAAGGATTCGGGCTGCGGGGCGGGAAGGCGGGCCTGGATTTCCCCGTCCACCGGGGCATCCAGCTGTTCGAAGAGGTAGCGCCCGGAGCGCTGGATTTCCAGGGAACGCACCCGGGCGCGGGCGAAGATGTCGCCGCTGGGCCAGACCGCAACGGGGGCCTGGGAAAAACGGTGCCAGCCCGCCGGGTGGTCGAATCGCACGTCGCGAACCAGACCGCAGGCCCGTGCCGCCGGGCCGACCAGACCGATGTCCGCGGCCTGGGACGGGTGCACCACGCCGACATTGCGGAAGCGCACCCGCACCGATGCCGCGTCCCAGAACCAGGCCACGGCCTGTTCCACGTCGGCCATGTGGGTTTTGAGCCTCCCGACCAGGGCGAGGAGGCGCTTTTCCTCCAGATCATGCCGGCACCCGCCTGGACGGATCAGTCCGCGGCCGAAGCGGTTGCCGCACATGAGCGCCGTCAGGTTCAAAAAATCCCCCCTGATTTTTCCGCAGGCCGCCGAGGTGGGCAAAAAGGCCACGTCCAGGGCCAGGGCGCCCATGTCGCCGGTGTGGTTGGCCAGCCGTTCGAGTTCGAGGGCGACGGCGCGCAGCCACTGGGCGCGCAGGGGCGCTTCCACGCCGCCCAGGGCTTCCATGACGGAGGCGTAGGCCGTGGCGTGGGCGATGCTCGTGTCTCCGGCGAGGGCCTCCATCTGGCTCATGCTCGCCGGATGGGGGCCGCCGGGCAGCGCGTCCTCGATGCCCCGATGCTGGTAGCCGAGCGCGATTTCCAGATGCAGCACTTCCTCGCCCGCGCACTGAAAGCGGAAATGGCCGGGCTCGATGACCCCGGCATGCACCGGCCCCACGGCCACCTCGTGCACTTCGCCGCCTTCGACCCGGAAGAACGGGGCGTTGGCCGGGGCATTCTTAAGCGTGTGGCGCACGGGTTTGAGCCAGGGATGGCCGACAGGGACCAATCCATGCTGCTCCCAGACCTCGCGCTCGAAGAGGTGGGCCTGGGGATGCTTGGGGGTCAGGGACGGATAGGAGCCGCTCACGGGCTCGCTGCGGGCCACGCCGAGGGTGCTTTCGGCGTCCAGCGCCAGGACCGCGACCAGAATCGTGCCGTCCTGGTCCGGCACGCCGAACCAGGAACACAGCCGCGCTCCGGCGTGAAGCATTTCACTGGTCAGGCGGACAAGCTTGGTCACCGAAAAGACCGGGACCGAAGCCCATGAGATCCTGGAGGCGTTGGTGATGGGAAAAAAAGGGGCGAGTGTGTTCATGGCGTTGGGAAGAGTTGAAGGACTGCGGCGGACCAGGCATCCCTGAGGATGTCCGGGGTGAAGAGGCCAAGCCAGAAGGAGGCGGCCAGAAGAAAAAGCGGGGGCAGCACGAGCCCGGCGGACTCCCGCACGCGCGCCCTTTTGGTCGTCCTGAGCCTCGGGCGTCCGTCGACGACGGCGAAGACGATGCGCGAGAGGCCGAAGAAGGCCAGCAGCAGGCAGGCCAGGAAGAGGCCGATGGCCCAGCCCTGACCGGCGGCGAAACCGGTGCGCACGACCAGCAGTTCGCTGAAGAAGGGGGCGAAGGGCGGGCAGGCCGTGATGGCGAACATGCCGGTCACGAGGAGCATGGAGGAGCGCGGCATGACTTTGAACATGCCGCGCGCATCGTCGATGGAGGATGAGTCCGCCGCGCGTTGCAGGTTGCCCGCGCTCAGGAAGAGGGCCCCCTTGGTCAGTCCGTTGCTCCAGACATGAAAAAGAGCCGCCCATGCGCCCGGTCCTCCGAGGGAGGTGGCGATGCACAGGATGCCCATGTGCTCGATGCTCGAATAGGCGAGCATGCGCTTGAAATCGCGGGTGCGCAGCAGGAAGAGCGCCGCCACCAGGGTCGAGAAAAGGCCGATGGCGAGCAGGGTGCGGCTGGCGACAACGCCCTCTCCGGCGGCGTCGACCACGGACTTGATGCGCAAGAGGGCCATGAAGGCCACGGACGTGACTCCTCCCGCCAGGAGCGCGCCGACGATGCCCGGGCTTTCTCCGTAGGCGTCGGGCTTCCAGGTGTGCATGGGAGCCAGGCCCATCTTGGTGCCGTAGCCGACCAGGAGCAGCACCCAGGCGGTCAGGACCCAGGCCCGGGAAAGATTCGGCCCGTGGGCCAAGAGGGCCGTGAAGGTGATGTCGCCGCTGCCGCCTCCGTGCAGGGACGCGTAGCCCAGGCAGATGGAGCCCAAGAGCGACAGGGCGATGCCGGTGCCGCCGACGAGCAGGTATTTCCAGGTGGCCTCGAAGGATCTGGGCGTGCCGTTGAAATGGATCAGCGGCACGCAGGCCAGGGTCACGGCCTCGGTGGCGATCCACAGGATGCCCAGATGCCTGGCCTGGTGACCGGCGCTCAAGAGCCCCAGCACAAGGAGCAGGGCCGGGACAAAGACGCGGTTGTCCTGTTCCTTGAGCCGTAGGTAGCCCACCGCGTAGCAGGCGCAGAGGAGAAAGAGCAGGGACACGCCGGGCAGGATGGCCCGCGCCAGGGGGTCGAAGGCCAGCCAGGAGGACGGGTCCACGGCCACGGGTCTGGCCAGGAGCAGGACGCACAGCGCCGTGTGCGCGAACGCCACGGCGGGCAGGAAAAAGGGCCTGGTCCGCCTGTGCGGCCACAGGGCGGCCAGCACGGCCCCGGCCAGGGGGATGAGGATGAGCAGGTATGCGTTCATTCGTGCAGTGCCGTGAGTTTGCGGGTGTCCAGGGAATCGAAGGCCCGCTGGATGCGGTCCACGATGATGCCGATGACGAAGATGCCGACGGTGACGTCGAGCAGGATACCGAACTCGACCAGGATCGGAGTGGAGCGGATGAGCAGCAGCCCCGCGAGGTAGATGCCGTTTTCCAGTATCAGGTAGCCGCAGACCTGGGAGATGGCCTTGGTGCGCCCGATGAGCAGGATGAAACCGGTCAGGATGAGCGCCATGGCTCCGGGAACGTGCAGGTTTCCGGCGTGTTCGGGCAGGAGCGGGAGATAGCCGGTCAGGGCCACGGCGGCGATGGTTCCCCCGGCGCCGAGCAGCAGGGACGGGATGTAGCCGATGAAGGGTTCGAGTTCCCGGGCGATGTTGGCGGCGCGCATGGCGCGGATGAGCATGTAGGGTATGAGGAAACCCTTGCCCGCCACGGTGGCCAGGGTGATGAGGATGAGGCGCCAGTCCAGGGCGTGGGCTTCGAGCACCAGGGGCAAAAGGCCCAGCAGCACGCCCTGCACGGCCACGGCGCGGATCAGCACGGGCAGCCTGCTGGTGCCCAGCGCCAGCAGGTTGAAACCCATGGCCAGGCCGATCAAGAGGTTCAGCGTGTCGTTCATAGGTCACCCATCCAGGTCAGAATCAGGGGGAAAAGGCAGAACAGGAAGCCGATGGTCAAAAGCAGCGGAACCCGGCGGAAGGCCAGGCGCGCGGTCAGGGACTCCACCAGCCCCACGACCGCGGTGATCAGCAGCACGCATCCGGCCAGAGCCGCGAGGGAGATCACGAGCGGCAGTTCGGAGAGCGGCAGTACCGCCTGGGCCAGAAAGACGGAAAAAAGCATCAGCTTCACCGCCGCCCCGTGCAGGATCATGGCCAGGGGCGGACCGCTGTGGTCCAGGACCATGACTTCGTGGATCATGGTCAGTTCGAGGTGGGTGTTCGGATCGTCAAAAGGAACCCGGCAGTTCTCGGCCAGCAGGATGATGAAGACCCCCACGGCCAGCAGCGCCGCGCCCGGTCCGGGCAGCGGCTCGAACATGGAGGACAGGGCGATGCTTTCCGACTGCACGACCAGGGTCAGGATCGCGGTGATGATGCCGATCTCGGCCAGGACGGCGAAGCTGACTTCGCGGGCCGCGCCCATGCCCTCGAAGGCGGAGCCCGTTTCCATGGCTCCCCAGGCCGTGCAGAAGCGGGCCAGGGCCAGAAGATAGACCAGGAGCAGCACGTCGCCGTCAAAGGACAGGGGCGCGCCCGCTCCGGCCAGGGGCAGGAGCAGGGCCGCGGCGATCACGGCGGTCCAGGCTATGGCCGGGGCGATGACGAAGCCCGGCGAGGCCAGGGTGCTCAGCACCACGCCTTTGCGCCACAGGCGGGCCAGATCGTAATAGAGTTGCAGCACCGGCGGCCCCTGCCGTCCGGCCACCCAGGCCTTGACCTTGTTGATCACGCCGGGAAGCAGCGGCGCCAGAAGCAGCCAGAGCGCAAGGCGCAGCAGCATATCAATATATATGGGCATCACATTCCTCCCAGGAGAATCATGAGTCCCAGAGCCGTGACTCCGAGGAAAACATACAGGATATAGAGATGCAGGCGTCCGTGCTGCATCCTTCTGGCCGCGTCGGCCACGCAGCCGACGGCCCACGCGCCCGGGGCGATGACCCTCTCCAGAACCGTTTCCGGCACCCGTTCGACGACCAGGGCCCGGCCGGGAAAATGCCCGCGCACGCGGCAAATCATGATTCGGGGCTGCAAGAGCCAGGCGAACCACCCCCTCGTGATTCCGGCGAAGGAACCTCCGGTGTACTGCATGCGCGTGGTGGGAGCCGCGTAGCCGCAGTCCCAGGTCGGAGCGCGTCGCGCTCCGTTGGCCCGGACGGCGCGCGTGACCAGGAAAACGCCCGCGAGCAGGGCGCAGATCAGGATGGTGTGCGCGCCGCCCAGGGCGCGGGGCGCCAGCAGCGGGTCGGTACCGTCCCATTGGGGGGCCCAGACGCTGACGGCGTTCAGGACCGGAGCAAAGAACAGTCCCGGCAACAGGCCGATGACGAGCATGGCCGCGGCCAGCAGAAGCATGGGCGCGCGCATCAGCCAGCCGCATTCAACCGCCAGCCGGGCAGGCTTGGTGCGCGGGGCTCCGAGAAAGACGATTCCCGTGGCCTTGGCGAAAGCGGCCAGGGCCAGGGCTCCGGAACCGGCCAGGACGATGATGGCGGGCAGCACTCCGGCGGCGTGGCTTTTCTGGGCCACGGCGCGCAGCAATGCCTGGTAGAGGGCCCACTCGCCGACAAATCCGTTCAGGGGCGGAAGCCCGGACACGGCCATGGCTCCGATGGCGAACAGGGCCGCTGTCCAGGGCATGACCTGCCACAATCCCCCCAGACGGCTCATGTCGCGGGTGCCCGTGGCGTGGAGCACGGAGCCCGCGCCGAAAAAAAGCAGGGACTTGAACAGCCCGTGGTTGATGACGTGCAGGAACGTTCCGGCCAGGGCGGCCTTGCCCCAGGATGGTTGTTCGTACTGGACGGCCAGCACGGAAAGGCCAAGGCCGATGAGAACGATGCCGACGTTTTCCACGGAGCAGTAGGCCAGGAGGCGTTTGACGTCGTTCTGGGCCAGGGCGAAGGCGATGCCCGCGAGGGCGCTTGTGCAGCCGATGGCGAGCAGGACCCAGCCGGCGTTGGCGGGCATGGGCAGCCAGCCGCTGAAGCGCACGATGCCGTAGACGCCCATCTTGATGGCCACGGCGGACATGATGGCCGAAACATGGCTTGGGGCGCCCGCATGGGCCGAGGGCAGCCAGATGTGCAGGGGAAACATGCCCGCCTTGACCCCGAACCCGGCCAATGCCAGCCAGAAAAGCGGCGCCAGTCCGACCTGGGCATGGACCGGTCCGAGTTCCCAGGAACCGGTGCGCGCGGCCAGGGCCGAAAAAAAGGCGAAGAGGGCCATGGTTCCGGCATGGGAGGCGGCCAGGTAGAGCCAACCGGCCTTGCGCGCTTCGCCGCGCCCGTGGTCCAGCGTGATGAGAAAATAGGCGGACAGGGCGAAGGCTTCCCAGGCGAAAAGAAAATGCAGTCCATTGGCGCAGGTCAGGACCAGACCCATGCTCAGGGTCAGGACGCTCCACCAGACGCGCCCTCTGGGCGCGGACCGGGGATAATGGTGCTCGGACCAGTATTCGTGCGCATAGACCGCCCCGAGCCCGCCGACCACGCAGACCAGGACGAGAAAAAGGGCGCTCACGCCGTCGAGCCTCAGGGATGCGATCTCCCCACCCGGCGCGAAATCGCCGCTCCAGGCCCAGACTCCGCCGCCGATCAGGATCGTCAGAGCCGCATAAAGGCCGCACAGGGCCGCGCCGACGCAGAGCCCCAGCCAGATGCGCGGATGGGCGCGGCCAACGCCCATGGCCAGGATCAGGCACGATCCGGCCAAAGCCAGAAGCGCGGCGATCATCGCCTGCCTCCCGCCGCGTCCTGCTCCCTTGCGCATTCGGCAAGGATATTCAGCAGGGCCTCGTCGTCCGCCCCCTGGTCCAGGGCCTGGCCAAGTCGCTGCGAGGCGACGGCGCGCGCCAGAAGGCCCAGCATGTTCACGTGCAGGCGCGGTGAGGGGGAGATGAAGAAAAGCAGTCGGGTGACCGGAATCCTGTCGGGAGCCTGGGCCTCGGCCCAGGGGGCGTTGAGGCGGATCAGCGCGGTCAGGGCGTTGGTCTCGCCCAGGGCGACGCGCATGGCCGGGTGGGGCAGGGCGAAACCGCATCCCACTGGAGCGATCGTTATTCCGCCGGGAGCGGCGATGCGTTGTATGAGCAGGTCCCTGACAGCCGGCTGCAGATCGGTGAGCCTGCGCACAATGCGCGTGAACAGCTCGTTCAAACCGGACGGGTCGATGTCGCGCCAGATGCCGCCCCGTCGCAGCAGGGTGGCAAGCTCCCGGGAGTTGGCCTGTGAAGGGGCCGGTTCCGAGAGAAACCCGCCCTGGCCCCCGAGGCCGTGGCGCGCGGCCCAATCCATGACTTGGGAGCGTTCGAAGAGGATGCGGTCCCGGTCGTGGACATGGGGCATGCCTTCCGTGCGTACCCATTCGGTGATGACCTGTTCGGAAACTCCGAAGGATTCGGCGATCTGGATGAGATTTATGTACATGGTGCTTTTTGGCGTTCGATGGTTGGAGGACATGGCTGACTACTTGCTGAAGAAAATCACGGCGAGGGCCAGGACGAACAGGCCCGCGCAGAGATAGGAAAGATACGATTGGACCCGCCCGTGCTGGAAGGCGCGGACAAAATCGGCCAGGCCGAGAAGCCGGTTGCCCGCCGGAACCACGACATGTTCCAGAACCGTTTCGGGGGTGTGGCTCTCATGGCTTGATCCGGCGGGAAAAAAGGATTCGGGCGGATTTGAATGCACGGACGGCTTGAGAATCCATCCGAACCAGGCGCCGATGATCCCGGCGAATGATCCGGCTGTGTACTGCATGCGCGCTGTCGGAGCCGTGAAGCCGCAGTCCCAGGTCAGGGCGCGTTCGCGGCGGCCGTGCAGGGTGGCCGCGGAGATCGCGCCGACGACCAGGGCTGCGAGCGCCAGGAAGAGGTGGGCCGACCCGAGCGGGACAAGCTGGTTGGCCGGGTCCAGGGCCGGGACAGAGTGGAACCAGGCCCCGGCGACCCGCACCAGGACCGGCCAGAGAAGCGCCGGGGCCAGGCCGATGGCCAGACAGCAGGCGGCCAGAAGCGCCATGGCCCCAAGCATGTCCGGACCGCATTCATGCGCGCTTTCCGCCCGCCGCGAACGCGGAGCGCCGAGGAAGACCACGCCGCAGACCTTGACGAAGCAGGCCAGGGCCAGGGCGCCGGTCACGCCGAGCAGGATGGCGGCGGGCGCTGCGCCCAGCGCCGCCGTGGTCTTCAGACGGGCGGCGTCGAAAAGGCCGCGGTAGATGAGCCACTCGCTGACGAACCCGTTCAGGGGCGGAAGGCCGCAGATGGCCGCTGCCCCCAGCGTGAAGAGCGTCGCCGTCCAGGGCATGGCCCGCCACAGCCCTCCCAGCGAACTCATGTGCCGAGTCCCCGTGGCGTGCAGCACCGCTCCCGCTCCCAAAAACAAGAGGGCCTTGAAAAGGCCGTGGTTCCAGACATGAAGCAGCCCTCCCGCCAAGGCCAGCAGACCCCACTGCGGATGGCCCTGTCGCAGCGCGATCATGGCGAAACCCAGGCCGATGAGGATGATGCCGATGTTTTCAACGCTGTGGTAGGCCAGCAGGCGCTTCAAGTCGTGCTGGCCCAGGGCGAAGGCGACTCCCAGGACCGCGCTGGCGCAGCCCAGTCCCGCCACGACCCAGCCCGCCTGCGCAGGCAGGGGCATCCAGGAGCTGAAACGGATCAGTCCGTAGACGCCCATTTTTATGGCCAGCCCGGACATGATGGCCGAGGCGTGGCTCGGAGCGTTGGCATGGGCGGAGGGCAGCCAGATGTGCAGCGGGAACGCGCCCGCCTTGATGCCGAAACCAAGCAGCGCGATCCAGAAGAGCGGGGCCAGCGTTTCATGCTCCGTCATGGGGCCAAGTTCCCAGCTGCCGGTCTGCGCGGCCAGAGCCGCGAAAAAACCGAACAGCGCGAGCGTCCCGGCGTGGGAGGCGGTCAGGTAGAGCCATCCCGCCGATCGGACCTGCGGATTTCGCCGGTCGAGGGTGATCAGGAAATAGGCGCTCAAGGCAAAGGATTCCCAGGCCAGAAGAAAGTGCAGTCCGTTGGACTGGGTAAGCACCAGACCCATGCTGGCGAGCATGGCGCTCCACCACAGGCGGCTTTGCCCGGCCGAACGGGGATGGTCTTGCGAGGACCAGTACGTCCGGCTGTAGAGCGCGCCCGCCGCGCCGACCACCGCCAGGAGAGTCAGGAAAAAGGCGCTTGTCTCGTCCAGGCGCAGGAATGCGTGTTCTCCGCCCAGAAGCCATCCGCTGCGCCATTCCCACACGGGTGCGCCGGTCAGGACTGCGGCGGAGGCCAGAAACGCGAAGAGCGTTGCAGCCAGAATGGAGACGATCCATCCGCGCGGGGATGCGTGGCTTGTGCACAAGGCAATGAATGTTGCGCAAAATGCGCATGCTAATAGAAAGCCTATGTTCATGCCTCTGAAAAAGTGAAAAAAATCACTTCCGATCCTCTAATTTTATATTTGGTAAAAGATGCTTTGTGAAAGAGCGAAGTCGCAGCCCGATGCGAAAAAATAGTATGGACTATTTATCCGAAAAACTTCCGGATAGATAAAAATCAAAGAAAAGAAGCGAAAAGTGCATACTCTTGAATCGGGAGGCTAAACGTTATCGTATCCACTCCCGGGGATATGCCTCTCAAAATAGAGAGTCAAGGAAATGGACGGCTTGAAATGAAGTTTGTGGCCATTGCGCAAGTTTTGTCCGGGAAGGCGCGTTTTCGTGGCTGCGTATTGCCAATGAATCTAAAGATATGTCGTTTCGAGGATTTTTTTTGAGGCTCCCCGGGGGCGGGTTCGCCCGCTCGTCCGGCAATGTCGTCCGGGGTTCGGGAAAGATTTCTGGCTTTCTGGAGCGGGTGAGGGGCGTTATTTTTTTTGGGGGCGAAATCAGCAAAAAGTGGAGGAATGGCTTGACTCCCCGCAAGATGCGTGGGTAAGGGTGGTAAAAAGTGGTAAAAAGTGGAAAGAAGGTGGTGGAACGGCATGTTCAGAGGGCATTCACAACGTACGCAAGATCCCAAGGGACGGCTCATGCTGCCCCCGGAATTTCGCGACGAGGTGTTCGCCAACTCGCCGGACGGCAGGCTTGTGCTGACCAATTTCGACGAGTGCGTCGCCGCCTATCCCATGCCGGAATGGGAAGCCATTGAACAGAGCTTTTCCAAACTGAATATGACGGATCGCAACGTCCGGAATTTTCATCGTTTTTTCATCTCCGGGGCCGTCGAGGTCACCCTCGACAAACAGGGCCGGATTCTCATTCCGCCGCACCTGCGCAACTACGCGGGACTGCGCAAGGACATCGTCCTGGCCGGAGTCGGAAGAAAATTCGAGATATGGGACCAGGAGCGCTTCGAGGCGGGGCGCAACGCCATGCAGGAGAATGTCGACCAGGTCATGGATGATCTGGCCGAAAAAGGCTTCGAACTGCGGTTCTGATCGGAGGGGCCATGGACGCATATTCCGATCACATACCGGTCATGCTTGAAGAGGTCATGCACTGGATCGCGCCGAAACCCGGCGGGTTCTACATGGATGCGACCCTCGGGCTGGCCGGACACGCTGCCCGGTTGATGGAGATCACCGGCGGACAGGCCCGGCTGTTGGGCCTCGACCGCGACGAGCAGGCCCTGGCCAAGGCCGGGGAGCGGCTTGCGCCTTACGGAGAAAATGTACGGCTGGCCCATACGTCTTTTCAGCATTTTCCGCATGCCCTGCGGGAAGCGGGCTGGGACAGGCTCGACGGCGTGATCGCCGATCTGGGCGTGTCTTCCCTGCAACTGGACAGTCCCGAACGGGGCTTTTCCTTTTTGCATGACGGTCCCCTTGACATGCGCATGGATCCCGGGTCAGGCGGTGAGCCCGCGTCGAGCATCGTCAACGGGGCCTCTTTCGAGAGGTTGCGCCAACTGTTGTGGGATTACGGCGAGGAGCCCATGGCCGGACGCATCGCGCGGGCCATCATCGCGGCCAGGGAAAACGCGCGCATCGAATCGACCCTGGAGCTGGCCCGCATCGTGGCCGCTGCCTACCCGGCAAAGCGGCGCGCGCTGGCCCGCAACCACCCGGCCACCAAGACGTTCCAGGCCTTGCGGCTGGAGGTGAACCAGGAGTTGCGGGAAGTCGAAATATTTCTGGAGCGCGTTGTCGATTATCTTCGGCCCGGGGCGCGCATCGCGGTGATCTCGTTTCATTCCCTGGAAGACCGCATCGTGAAGAGGGCTTTTCGCAAGGAAAGCTCGGCTTGCCTGTGTCCGAGGGAATATCCCGTGTGCCAGTGCGGACACACGCAAAAGCTCAAGCTCCCCTTCCGCAAACCCCTCATCCCCGGCGAAGAGGAAATGCGGTCCAACAGCCGCAGCCGCAGCGCCAAGTTGCGGGTGGCGGAGCGCGTTGACGGAGAGGGCAGATGAGCGGGGACGGCAAGGGATACCTGAGTATCGGGGCCATGTTCGTGGCGACCATAATCCTGGGCCTTGGGCTGGTCTGGGTCAATATCGAGCGGGTCGACCTGGCCTACGAACTCAAGACCCTTGAACGCGAGCTGCAGGAGAAGCAGGACCAGAATTCGAAATTGCAGGTGGAAAGACATTATCTCCTGGCCCCCGCGACCTTGCGCGCGCGGGCGGAAAAGGCGGGGCTGCGGCCGCCGGGCCGGGATCAGATCCGCATTTTGCAGGATTAGGACAGGGTTTTACCGTGACAAAAACCGGAAGCAAGCCATCCAAGGACAGAAGCCGCGGCAAGATCATCTTCGCCGGGTTTCTTTTCGCGTTGGCGCTGATGGGACTCTGGGCCCGCGCCTATTTCGTCCAGGTGGTCAAGGGCCCTGAGTACGCGAAGATGGCCAATCGCCAGTATTGGGCCTCGGAAACCGTGTCCGGAAAGCGGGGCGAGATTTTCGACCGCAACGGGCTTTTGCTGGCCAAGTCCATTTCGACCCCGTCGGTCTACGTGCGGCCCAACGAGATCAAGGACCGCTGGACCGTGTCGCAACGTCTGGGCGCGATTCTGGGCCTGAATCCCAAGAACATCGCCGCCGAAATGGGACCGGGAAAGCGGTTCGTGTGGATCGCCCGCAAGATCAGCGACGCCCAGGCCCAGGCTATCACGGCCGAGACGCTTCCCGGAGTCTACCTGGAAACCGAGAACTCCCGCCAGTACCCCCAGGGACACATGGCCGGACAGTTGCTCGGCTTCGTGAACATGGACGGGAAAGGCATCGAGGGCCTGGAGAAAAGTTTCAACGACCAGCTCATGCCGTCGTCCTCCAAGTTCACCGTGCAAAGGGACGCGGCCGGCAAACGGCTGTCCTCTCCGGAAAGCGGCGACAGGAGTTCGTTCAATGGACAGGACCTGCGGCTGACTCTGGACAGCCAGGTGCAGCTGGCCACGGAAGAGGCCCTGGCACGCAGCGTGATCCGGGCCAGGGGCAAGTCCGGCATGGCGCTGGTGGTCGAAGTCCCCACCGGCGACATCCTGGCCTGGGGGCATTACCCGTTCTTCAATCCCAACGCGGTCAAGAAGATCCGCGGTGAATGGAAGAACCGGGTGGCCGTGGATATTTTCGAGCCGGGTTCGACCATGAAGCCGATCATGGTCGCGGCGGCGTTGCAGGAGAAGGTGTGCCGTCCGTCCACGGAATACTACTGTGAAAACGGGAAATGGAGCGTCAAGGGCCGTCGGGTCAAGGACACGCACAAGTACGAAAACCTGACCGTCAGCAAGATCATCCGCTATTCAAGCAATATCGGCGCAGCGAAGATCGGTCTGGAACTCGGCGCGGCCAAGCTGAACCGGTACCTGCAGGAGCTTGGCTTCGGCCGCAGGCTGGGGTTGCCCCTGCCCGGAGAGTCGGCGGGGCTCCTCAATCCCGTCAGGCAGTGGAAGGACGTCGAGCTGGCCAATATTTCCTTTGGGCAGGGTCTGGGAGTGACCATGCTGCAGCTCGCCGAAGCGTATCTGTGCATCGCCAACGAAGGGGTCCGGCTGCCCCTGCGCCTGGTGCACGAGCCGGGGAAACCCGTGCAGGGCAAGCGCGTCTTTGATCCGGACGTGGCCGCGCAGGTCATGGCCATGCTGGAAGAGGTGGTGCGGGAGGACGGCACCGGCACCCAGGCGCGCATAGAGGGCGTGAGGGTCGCGGGCAAGACGGGCACCGCCCAGAAGGCCAGCCCCACCGGCGGATACGGGGGAGAATACGTGGCTTCGTTCGTGGCCGTATTCCCCGCCGACAAGCCGCGCTACCTGGTCTGCATGATGGTCGACGAGCCGCAGGCCGGGCATTACGGCGGCGTGCTGGTGGCTCCCGAAGTGCGCAACGTCGGCGTTCAGCTGCTGACCTCCTCGGGCATGCTGGCCGAGCCGGTGGAAAAGATGCGCATGGCCAAGGTGTCGCCGGAACGGTTCTCGGCGCCGGTGCAGCGCCAGGAGAACATCAGCGTCGATCCGCAGGTCATGCCGGACCTGCAGGGCGCCACGGTGCGCCAGGCCCTTGAGATCCTCGTGGCGCGAGGCATCGTGCCCAAGGTGTCGGGACAGGGCGTGGTCATCGAAAAACAGAAACCTCTGCCCGGCGAGAAATGGCCGGCGGACAAGAAATGCCAGCTGTGGCTGACAGGACAACCGGGTTGAAAATGAATCAGATGAACCTACAGACCGTGCTGGAAATGCTGCGCGGCGGGACCGGGCTCCGTACCCATTCGGGCATGGTCGCGCCCGGAGATGTCTTCGTGGCCATCTCCGGCACGCGGGTCGACGGCGCGAGGTTCATTGATGATGCGGTGGATCGCGGCGCGCGCGTTGTCGTGCACGGCAAGGGCGTGGACGCGCCCGGGCGCGAAGGCGTTTCGTTCCTGGCCGTGGACAGCCCTGCGCAGACGCTCGGCCTGCTCGCCCGCGCCGCATGCGGGACGGAATCGCGTCTGCCCCGGATCGTCGGTGTGACCGGAACCAACGGCAAGACGACGACGGCGCACCTGATTCACTCCGTATTGAGCGGGAATGGGATGGCGGCGGGGCTGATCGGCACCGTGAGCTGCTCCTGGCCCGGAGTCGAGCTCGCGGCGACCATGACGACGCCCGATTGCCTGAGCCTGCACGGTATCGTCGGACGCATGGTCGCGGACGGCGTGGAGGCGCTGGTCATGGAGGTGTCCTCCCACGCCCTGGATCAGGAGCGCACGGCGGGATTGCCCATGGACATCGGCGTCTTCTCCAACCTGACCCAGGATCATCTGGACTACCATGGAGACATGCAGCGGTATTTCGCGGCCAAGGCCAGGCTTTTTCTGGACGGGCCCGCGCGTTGCGCCCGGGGAATCGTCAACATCGACGATCCGTACGGCCGCCGCTTGAAAGAGATGCGTCCGGACCTGTGGGGATTCGGTCTTGATTCCGAGGATGCGGACCTGCGCGGCGAAATCCTGAACGCCGGCACCGCCGGCATGCGCCTTGGCATCCGGCACGGCGGGACGACGTGGGAACTGCCCACGGGCCTGGTAGGGCGATACAACGCCTACAACCTGCTCTCGGCCGTGGGCGTGGGACTCTTGCTCGGACTTTCACCCGAACAGTGTGCGTGTCTGAGCAGGGCCAAGGGAGCTCCCGGACGCCTGGAACGCGTTCCGAACGCGCGCGGCCTCGATATTTTCATAGACTACGCCCATACTCCGGACGCGCTGGAGAAGGTGTCGGTGGCGCTCAAGGCGATGGGTTTTGCGCGCCTTCTCACGGTTTTCGGCTGCGGCGGCGACCGCGACGCGGGCAAGCGTCCGCTCATGGGGCAGGCCGTGGCCCGGCACGCCGACGTGGTGGTCATCACTTCCGACAATCCCCGGACAGAAGATCCCGAAGTCATCCTCGATCAGATCGAGCCGGGCCTGACCGACGCGCGCCAGGTGCTGCGCGAGGCGGATCGGCGCAAGGCCATCGCCCTGGCCGTTGAGAGCATGCGGCCCGGAGACGCCTTGCTCATCGCGGGCAAGGGACATGAGGACTATCAGGTCATTGGCGGTGAAAAACGTCATTTCTCGGATTTCGAGGTCGTGCGGGAGTGTCTGTCATGAACATGACTCTTCAGCACATCGCCGACGCCCTGGGCGCGAGCATCGACCGGAACCAGGACCTGCATGTGGACCGGGTCTGCATCGACAGCCGGGCCGTCCGTTCCGGCGACTTGTTTTTCTGCATCGTCGGGCAGAAGCTCGATGGGCATGAGTTCGCGCGGCAGGCGGTGGAAAACGGCGCCTGCGCCGTGGTGGCCAGCACGCCCCTCGATCTGCCGGTGCCCGTGCTGCTGGTGCGCGACACGACGCTGGCCCTTGGCCGCCTGGGCAGGGTCTGGCGGGAACGGACCCGCGCCAGGGTCATCGGGGTCAGCGGTTCGGCGGGCAAGACCACGGTCAAGGAAATGCTGGCCCAGGTCCTGGGCTCCGCGGGCCGCACGGCCAAGAATTTTCGGAACCTGAACAACCAGATCGGCCTGCCTCTGTCCATCCTGGAGATGGACGGCGACGAGGACTTCTGGGTGCTGGAGCTCGGCATCAGCCGCCCCGGCGACATGGACGAACTGGGGTACATCCTGGCTCCGGATGCGGCGCTGCTCGTCAACATCGGCGGCTGTCACCTGGAAGGCCTCGGCAGCCTGGACGGAGTGGCGGAGCAGAAAAGCGTGCTGCTGGACCATGTCAGGACGGGCGGGTTCGCCTGCGTCAGCGCCGATTACCCCGAATTGACCCGCGAGAGCGCGAAACGCGCCCTGCGAACTGTCACCTTTTCCGGAGCCGGCGCGCGGGCCGACTATTCCTGCCTGGGGCATGAGCGAACGCGGGACAAGGCGGCGTACACGCTGCTGGTCAAGGAGGCGCGGATGCGCTGCCTGGTGTCGGCCAATGTCCATATCGCCGAAAACATGGCCGCCGTGACGGCCATGGCCATGGAATTGGGCCTGCCTTTGGAGCAGGTGGAGTCCGCCTTGGCCGAGTACAGCCCGGTGGCCCAGCGTTTCGTGCAGAACCGAGTCGGTTCGTGGCTTTTCATCGACGATACCTACAACGCCAATCCCGTCTCCATGGCCCGGTCCATCCGCGAGGCGGCCAGTATGAGCGCGGGCAAACGGTTGGTGCTGGTCCTGGGCGAGATGCTCGACCTGGGAGCGCAGAGCGCCCGCGCGCATCGTGAACTCGGGGAAGTGATAGCGGCCAGCGGCGCGACGCACTGTTTTTTTCATGGCCGGCACGCAGGCGACGTGCAGGCCGGGCTTGTCGGATTCCAAGGGTCTTTCCGGAACGTGTCCGGAGCGGACGAGGTCGCGCAGGCTTTGAATCCGGTCCGTCACGAACACGGAGTGATGCTTTTCAAAGGGTCGAGGGGTTGCAAAATGGAGCAGTACTATTCTGCACTTGAGAGGAATTGGGCGTGATTTATCATCTGCTATACCCCTTGAGCGATCAGGTCAGCATGCTGAACGTGTTTCGGTACATCACGTTTCGTTCCATCTATGCGATGCTGACGGCGCTTATTCTGTCCATCATCATCGGACCCATATTCATCCGCTGGTTGCGCAAGCTCAAGTTTGGCCAGTACATCAAGGAGTGCGGCCCGGATCATCAGGCCAAAAGCGGCACTCCGACCATGGGCGGACTGCTGTTCGGGTTCTGCATGCTGTTTAGCGTGTTTCTGTGGAGCGATCTGTCCAACAAGTATATCTGGCTGACGGTGCTGGTCTTTCTGGGTTTCGGCGCGGTCGGGTTCGTGGACGACTACATCAAGGTCGTGCGCAAGCACAACGACGGCCTCTCGCCGCGGGTCAAGCTGCTCGGCCAGCTCATCGTCAGCGTGGGCGCGGTGTCGCTTTTGGTGTCCTTCCCGGAATACTCGACCAGGCTCATGGTGCCGTTCTTCAAGAATTTCAATCCGGATCTGACCTGGATGTATGTGCCCCTGGGCCTTTTCGTCATGATCGGGGCCTCCAACGGCGTGAACCTGACCGACGGACTTGACGGCCTGGCCATAGGTCCGGCCGTGGTCTCGGCCGGGTGCTTCGCCCTTTTCGTCTATGTGGCCGGGCACGTGAACCTCGCGAACTATCTGCAGGTCTCCTACATCGCCGGGGTCGGCGAGGTCACGGTGATCTGCGGGGCCATGGTCGGGGCGGGCCTTGGTTTTCTGTGGTTCAACGCCTTTCCGGCCCAGGTCTTCATGGGCGACGTGGGCAGCCTGAGCATCGGCGGCACCCTCGGGTTCATCGCCATCCTGTGCAAGCAGGAACTGCTTCTTGTCATCGTGGGCGGGCTGTTCGTGGTCGAGACCCTCTCGGTCATCCTTCAGGTCGGATACTTCAAGGTCAGCGGCGGCAAGAGGATTTTCCGCATGGCGCCCCTGCACCATCATTTCGAGAAGAAAGGCATTCACGAGTCGAAAATCATCATCCGTTTCTGGATTCTGTCGCTTTTGCTGGCGGTCATGGCTCTGGGAACACTCAAGCTCAGGTAGGACGGCATGCGCGAATTCATCCATGCGGATCAGCTTCGCGGTCACACCGCGGTTGTTCTGGGGGCGGGAACCTCCGGCATCGCCGCTGCGCGTCTGCTGTCGAAAATGGGCGCGAGCGTGCGCGTGCTGGAAAAAAGCGAAGCCGCCGCCGCGAAGATTCCAGCCGACATGGGCTTCGAGGTCCGCGTGGGCGAGCACAGGGCCGAGCACTTTGCCGGCGCCGATCTGGTCGTGCTGAGCCCCGGCATTGCCCGCTCGAAAGTCGCCGCCCTGCTGCCTGTCGGAGTGCAGGTCGTGTCCGAGCTGGAGCTGGGGAGCTGGTTCGTGTCCGAACCCATCATCGCGGTGACCGGAACCAATGGCAAGACCACGACCACCACGCTCATCGGCCGCATTCTGGAGGAGAACGGGCGCAAGGTCTTCACCGGCGGCAACTTAGGCACGCCTCTGTGCGAATACCTGCTGGGCGCGGAACAGGCGGACATCCTGGTGCTCGAAGTGTCGAGCTTCCAGCTGCAGAATTCACCGTCCTTCCACCCCCGGGTCGGCGTGCTGCTTAATTTTTCGGCCAACCATCTCGACTACCACGAGAGCATGGAAGAATATCTGGACGCCAAGCTGTCCATGTTCGCGCACATGGACGACCGCGATCTGGCCGTGGCGCCCCTGTCCATGAAGGACGAGCTCGAGGGGCGGGGTTTCACCAACGCCCGCAGGGTCTATTTCGTGGCCAGCCCCCGCTTCACGTGCCCGGCCCTGCCCGGGGAGCACAACCGTGAAAACATGGAGGCGGCCTACCTGGCATGCCGCTACTTCGGACTTACGCAGGATGACGTGCAGCGCGGCATCGACGGGTTCTCCTCTCTGCCGCATCGCATAGAGGCGGTGGCGGAGCACAGGGGCGTTTTGTTCATCGACGATTCCAAATCCACGACCGTGGATTCCATGATCGCGGCCATCAGGAGTCAGGACCGTCCGGTGCGCCTGCTGGCCGGCGGAGTGTTCAAGGGCGGGGACCTCGGCCTGGTGCTGCCCCTGATCCGGGAGAAGGTGCGCGCCGTGTATCTGTTCGGCCGGTCGCGGGAGATTTTCGAGGCGGCCTGGAGCGAATGCGGCAAGGACATGACCTGGGACGCGACGCTGGAAGAAGCCGTGTTCCGCGCCGCCGCCGACGCGCGCAACGGCGAATGCGTGCTCTTGTCCCCGGCCACTGCCAGTTTCGACCTGTTCGCCAATTACAAGGAGCGGGGCAAGACCTTTCAGCGCACGGTGCGTGAATGGGTGGAGGGCGCGTCATGAAGATCACCCAGCGCGACGGCGCGCGGCAGATCATGAACGTCGACGTCATCCTGCTCGGGGCGGTCATCTGTCTGGCATCGCTCGGATTGATCATGGTCTTGAGCGCAAGCGGCATCATGGCCGAAAAGGTGTACGGCGACAAATACGCCCTCTTCTGGAAGCAGATGCTGTTCATGGCCGCCGGCGCAGTGGCGCTGACCGTCGCCGCGCGCACGAACATGGATTTTTTCTACCGTCGCACGTACCTCTGGATTCTTTTGGCCATGGGGCTTTTGCTGCTGACCATCTTTTCGCCCCTGGCCACCACGGCGGGCGGGGCAAGCCGCTGGCTGCGACTGGGACCGTTCTCGATCCAGCCCCTGGAGGCCGCCAAGATCGCGCTGGTTTTCTATCTGGCCTATTATTTCGCCAACAAGCAGGATCTGGTCAAAACGTTCAGCGTGGGTTTTCTTCCTCCCATCCTCATGACCGGAACCCTTTGCTTCCTGCTTCTGCTGCAGCCGGATTTCGGCGGCGCGGTGTTTCTGGCCGGCCTGCTCTTCCTGATGTGTCTGGTCGGCGGGACTCGGATCATTTTTCTCGGCTCCACCGTGGTGCTCGCCCTGGTCTCGGCCGCGCTCCTGGTGGTCAATTCGCCGTATCGTTTCCGGCGCGTGTTCTCCTTTCTCGATCCGTTCAAGGACGCGCAGAATTCCGGTTACCAGCTGGTGCAATCCCTTTACGGGCTGGGCTCGGGGGGATGGTTCGGGCAGGGGCTGGGCGAGGGGAAGCAGAAGCTCTTTTTTCTGCCCGAGGCGCACAACGACTTCATCGTGTCCGTGCTCGGAGAGGAATTGGGCTTTGTCGGGGTGTCGTTCATCATCATTCTGCTTGGCGTGGTGCTGTGGCGCACCCTGGTCATCAGCGTGCGTCAGGATTCCATGCACGACCGCATCACCGCCTTCGGCATGGGCGCCATCGTCATCGTCGGCGGGATTTTGAACATGGGCGTGGTTCTGGGCGCGATTCCGCCCAAGGGCGTGCCCATGCCTTTCCTGAGTTACGGCGGCAGCCATCTGGTCTCGGGATTTTTTTGCGTCGGCGTGCTGCTCAACCTGTCACGGAAGGTCAAGGCATGAAGCGGCTCATTCTGACCACAGGCGGCACCGGGGGCCACATCTTTCCTGCCCTGGCCGTGGCGGAGAGCGTTCGCGCCCTGGTGCCGGACTGTGAACTGCTGTTCGTGGGCGGAGAGCGCGGACCGGAAGGCGAGTGGGCGCGCAAGGCGGGCATCCCCTTCGTGGCCCTGCCGGCCCAGGGGGTTCTGGGACGGGGGCTCAAAAGCGCCGCCACGGCGTTGTGGCTGGGACGCAGCCTGTTCAAGTCCTGGCGGCTGCTGCGCGAATTCAAGCCCGACGTGGTGCTTGGGCTGGGCGGATACGCGGGTTTTTCCTGTCCGCTGGCGGCAAGTCTGACGGGCATCGCGACGGCCATCCACGAGCAGAACAGCGTGCCCGGGGTGACCAACCGCGTCCTGGCCCGACGCGTGGATCGGGTCATGGTCAGCTTTCCGGGCATGGAGGACCCGCTTTTCGGCGAGGCGAACGCCGTGCTCACCGGGAATCCCGTGCGCGCGGAGATTCGCGCCCTGCGTGAAGAGCGGCGCATGCCCACGCGCAACATCCTGATCGTCGGGGGCAGCCAGGGCGCTTCGGCCCTGAACGGGTTCGTGGTGCGGGAGCTGGACCGGCTCAAGGCCCTGGGTCTGGGCATCTGGCACCAGACGGGCAAGGACGAGTACGACGCGATCCGAGCGGCCTACGCCGAAAAGTACCCGGAGGCGCGCGTCGAGCCGTTCATCAGCGACATGCACGCAGCCTACCGCTTCGCCGATCTGGTCATCTGCCGGGCCGGAGCCACGACCATCGCCGAACTCACGGTGGCCGGAAAGCCGAGCATCCTGGTGCCCTATCCGTATGCCACCCACGACCACCAGCTCAAGAACGCCCGTTCGCTGGAAAAGGTCGGGGCGGCCCTGGTCATCCAGCAGCGCCAGCTGGACGAACTCAATCTTTCCTCGGTGGTGGGCGACCTTTTTCAGATGCCGGACAACCTGGGCCGCATGGCCAGGGCCGCCCGCGAAGCGGGAATCCCCGATGCCGGGGAGCGGGTGGTGGCGCAATTGCAAGAGCTGGCGTCAAGCAAAGCGCGACGCGACAGACGGTGAATATGAAATCGAAAATCAAGAAAATACACATGGTCGGCATCGGCGGGGCAGGCATGAGCGGCATCGCCGAAGTGCTCTTGACCCTCGGGTACGAGGTGTCGGGTTCGGATCTGGTCAAGGGGCCGGTGGCGCAGCGCCTGGAATCTCTGGGAGCCACCATTCACTCCGGACATGCGCGGGAGAATGTCCGCGATGCGCAGGTCGTGGTCCGTTCCACCGCCGTGCGCGACGACAATCCCGAGTTGGTGGAAGCCAGGGCCCATGGCGTGCCCATCATTCCCCGAGCCGAAATGCTGGCCGAACTGATGCGTCTGAAGGTCGGCGTGGCCGTGGCCGGAACCCATGGCAAGACCACGACGACATCGCTGTTGGCCACGATTTTCATGGAGGCCCATCTCGATCCCACCGTGATCATCGGAGGGCGTCTGAACGCTTACGGCTCCAACGCCATGCTCGGCCAGGGGCGCTATCTCATCGCCGAGGCCGACGAGTCGGACGGATCGTTCCTGTGCCTTCTGCCCAGGATATCCATCGTCACCAACGTCGATGCCGACCACCTCGATTATTACAAAGACCTGGACGATATCCGGGACAGTTTCGTGGCCTTCATGAACAGCGTGCCGTTTTACGGGTTGAACGTGGTCTGCGGGGACGATCCGGGCGTCCAGTCCATTCTGTCCCGTGTCCGCCGCCCTGTTCTGACCTATGGCTTTGGCGAGGACAACGTGCTGCGCGCCGAGATCATCAGCTGCGAGGCGGGGTCGCGCTTCCGCGTTTATCGGCACGGCGAGCTCTGGGGCGAGGTGTCCTTGACCCATCCCGGGCGGCACAACGTCCTGAACGCCCTGGCCGCCATCGGAGTGGCCATGGAGGCCGGAGTCCCCAAAAAGGACATCATCCATGGCCTGGGAGCGTTCGGCGGAGTGGGCCGCCGCTTCGAACACAAGGGCGAGAAGAACGGCGTGCTGGTGGTGGACGATTACGGCCATCACCCCACGGAAATCGCGGCAACCCTCGAAACGGCGCGACTGTGCTATCCTGCCAAGCGCCTGGTGGTGGCCTTTCAGCCGCACCGGTTCACCAGGACGCAGGCCCTTTTCGGGGAATTTTCCAAAGTTTTCGCCGGAGTGGATCTGCTGCTGCTCACGGAGATCTATCCGGCCAGCGAATCGCCCATTCCGGGCGTGAGCGGTCAGAGCCTGGCCCAGGCCATCAGACAGGTCACGAGCACTCCGGTGCGCTTTTTCGAGGACTTCGGATCCATGCAGGCCTCGCTGGGCGAGATCCTGCAACCGGGCGACCTTTTCCTGACCCTGGGCGCGGGCAGTATCTGGACCGTTGGCCAGGGGTATCTGGATGAAGGGGTGAACAGGCAGTGAACACGGCGGTAATAGGCAAGAAGGTTCGCCGGAACGTACCCCGGCGCAAGGTCCGCAAGCAGCCCGTGGACAAGGGCGCGATGCTTGGCGGCCTCCTGCTTGGCCTGTGCCGGACGGTTTTCGCCCTCACGCGTTGGGGGCTGGGCATCTGCGCGGTCGTGGTGGTCAGTTTCGGAATTCTTTTCGCCTACAGGTGGGTCACGACCCACGAATTCTTCGCCCTCGCCGATCTGCGCATCGAAGGCTCCCATCGGCTGGACCGCGAGGAGATCGCGGAGATGGGTGGAGTGAGCCCTGGCGTGAATGTCCTAAATATCAACATCGCCGAGGTGCAGCGCCGCATCGCCGCCAGCGAGTGGATCGAGAGCGTGGCCGTGACCAGGGTGCTTCCCGACGGATTGGTCATCGATGTCAAGGAGCGAGAACCGGCCTTTCTGACTCGCCGCGACGAGCAGCTCTACTATGCGGATCTGAGCGGGCAAACCATAGCCCCCGTGAATGTGGACAAGTTCATTTCGCTGCCGCTGCTGGAAATCGAAGAGGGCATGCAGGTTGGAAACGGAATCAGATCGCTTTTGGACGAGGTCGCACGGAACTCTCTGCCTTTCGGCATGAGCCAGATCGCCTGGCTGCGGCAGGACAGCGCGGAGCAGTTCAGCATATTTTTGGAAAAGCCGAGGGTGCTCGTGCAATTGGATGGCGTGGACCTGGACGCCACGCTGACCAGCCTGACCAGGCTTTGGACTGACTTGAGGCACAGGGGCGAGCTGGATCGCACCGCATTCATGTTTGTCATGCCCGGGCGGGCATGGATCAGGCTGCATGCCGATCAAACACTCTAGGGAAAGCAAGCCGGCAAGAGCCGGGAGATGAGGGGAAGTATGGCCAAGTCTGAATTGATCGTTGGTCTGGATATCGGAACGACCAAGATATGCACCGTGGTCGGCGAGGTGGGCACGGACGGGATCGTGGACATCATCGGCATCGGCACCAGCCCGTCCACGGGCCTCAGGAAGGGCGTGGTCGTCAACATCGAGCAGACCGTGCAGTCCATCAAGAAAGCCCTGGAAGAGGCCGAACTCATGGCCGGTTGCGAAATACGCGCCGTGTACGCCGGGATCGCGGGCAGCCACATCAAGGGCTTCAACAGCCACGGCGTCATCGCGGTCAAGGGCGGCGAAGTGACCGCCCGCGACATCGAGCGGGTCATCGACGCGGCCAAGGCCGTGGCCATTCCGCTGGACCGCGAGGTCATCCACATCCTGCCCCAGGAGTACATCGTCGACGACCAGACCGGCATCGCCGATCCCTTGGGCATGGCCGGGGTGCGGCTGGAGGTGAAGGTGCACATCGTCACCGGTGCGGTGACCAGCGCCCAGAACATCGTCAAGAGCTGCCACAAGTCGGGCCTCGACGTGGAAGACATCGTGCTCGAAGCCTTCGCCTCGTCCAAGGCCGTGCTGACCGACGAGGAACGCGAGATCGGCGTGGCCCTGGTCGACATCGGCGGCGGCACCTCGGACATCGCCATTTTTCACGGCAATTCCATCAAGCACACCGGGGTCATCGCCCTGGGCGGCACCAACCTGACCAACGACATCGCCTTTGGTCTGCGCACCCCGACCCAGGCCGCCGAGAAGATCAAGATCAAGTACGGCTGCGCGCTGGCGGAGCTGGTCAAGAAGGACGAGATCATCGAGGTCCCGAGCGTCGGCGGCCGCGAGCCGCGCAAGCTGACCAGGCAGGTCCTGGCAGAGATCTGCGAGCCGCGCATGGAGGAACTGCTGGCCCTGGTGGACCAGGAGCTGATCCGCTCCGGGTACAAGAAACTTATTGGCGCGGGGGTGGTGCTGACCGGCGGCGCCTCGCGCATCGAAGGGATTCAGGAATTGGCGGAGCAGGTCTTCAACCTGCCGACCAGGACGGGTTCGCCTGCCGGAGTGGGCGGACTCAAGGATGTGGTGGACAGCCCGACCTACGCCACGGCGGTGGGGCTGTTGCTGTATGGCGCGGAAAAGCACGGGCGGGACAGCAAGATCCGCATCCGCGACAAGAACATCTTCCACTCCATCCTGGCGCGGATGAAGAAATGGTTCGTGGACATCAGTTGACGGGTTTGACGAGCACGGGAAAACGGAGAACCGAACAATGCAAACGTGGGGGGAAGTATGGATTTCCTAGAAATTGAACGCGAAGACAATGCTTTGATCAAAGTCATCGGAGTGGGTGGCGGAGGCGGCAACGCGGTGAACAACATGATCAAGGCCGCCATGCAGGGCGTGACCTTCATCGCCGCCAACACGGACATGCAGGCCCTGAAACATTCCAAGGCCGAATACAAGATCCAGCTCGGCGACAAGCTGACCAAGGGCCTCGGCGCGGGCGCCAACCCGGACATGGGCCGGGATGCGGCCCTGGAGAGTCAGGCCCAGATCCGGGACATCCTGGGCGACTGCGACATGGTCTTCGTCACCGCCGGCATGGGCGGCGGCACGGGCACGGGCGCGGCTCCGGTCATCGCCCAGGTGGCCAAGGACATGGGCGCGCTGACCGTGGCCGTCGTGACCAAGCCCTTCTTTTTCGAGGGCAAGCGCCGCCAGCAGCAGGCCGAACGCGGGATCAAGGAGCTGCGCGACATAGTCGACAGCATCATCACCATCCCCAACGACCGCCTGCTGACCCTGGCCTCCAAGAAGGCCTCCTTCGTCGACATGCTGGGCAAGGCCGACGAGGTTCTTTTTCACGCCGTGAAGGGCATCTCCGACCTGATCATGGTCCCCGGCCTCATCAACCTCGACTTCGCCGACGTGAAGGCGGTCATGGAAGAGATGGGCCTGGCCATGATGGGCACGGGCATCGCTTCCGGCGACGGACGCGCACGCGAGGCGGCCCTCAAGGCCATCACCAGCCCGCTGCTGGAAGACGTGACCATCGACGGCGCGCGCGGCGTGCTCATGAACATCACCTGCGGACCCGACCTGACCATCGAAGAGGTCAGCGAAGCCGCCAGCATCGTGCACGAAGCGGCCCACGAGGACGCCAAGATCTACTTCGGCACGGTCTTCGACATGGATTGCGTGGACGAAATGCGCATCACCGTCATCGCCACCGGCATCCAGGACGGCAACGCTCCTGTGGAGAAGGGCACGAAAGTGACCCCCTTCGCCGCGAATGCCGGCACCGCCAGGCTGGGCGCCGAGAGCGAAGGCTCCTTCATCCGCCCCCGGACCCGCAAGATCACGGTCAACGAAAGCGCCGATCTGAGCGTGCCCGCGTACATCCGGGCCAAGACCCAGCCCGGCGTGGAAGAGCGGCGGCATGAGCCCCGCAAGATCGTGAACGGCGGCGAGGATGCCGAGTTCCTGTTCGAAGAGGAGGAATTTGAAATTCCGTCGTTCATCAGAATGCAGGCCGACTAGGATAGCTGTTGATTTGATCTGTCATGCCAGGCCGTGGAGGGAACTGTGTCCGAGCTTTATCTAGGCCGAGCAGTCCCGCGACTCAAGGATTGGGGAGGACGGCTGCCCGTGGCTTTGGTTTTCCCGGAAGCCGCGCAGCACGCGCTCTCCACTCTGGGCTGGCAGGTCGTTTACCGGCTGCTCGCGCATCGCGAGGATGTGGCCGTTGAACGGTTCTTTTGGGATCCCACTTCCCCGAGGCCCAGGTCCGTTGACTCCGGACGTGATCTGGGCCTCTTCCCCCTTGTTCTTTTCAGTCTGAATTTCGAAGGCGATTTCCCCGCCGCGCTCAAGCTCCTGCGGGACGCGGACGTCCCGGTCAAAGCGGCGCAGCGCTCCACCTGGCCCCTGGTTCTGGCCGGAGGGCCGCTGGCGTTTCTGAACCCCTTTCCGGTCCTGCCCGCCCTGGACGGGCTGTTCGTCGGCGAGGCCGAAGCCGGCCTGCCCGATGTCATGGACCGGATCGCCCGGGTCTGGAATTCGGGCGGCGAAAAATCCCTGGCCCTGGCGGACATCTCCCGCCTGCCCGGAATGCTCGTCCCGGGCAAAAGTCCCGAGCCCGTGCGCAGGGCCGTGGCCGTTTCCGGAACCGGAACTCTGGGCGATCCCGCCTACTCCTGTTTTGTCAGCTCGGAAGCGCAGTTTCGGGACATGCTGCTGCTGGAGGTCAACCGAGGCTGCCCCTACGGCTGTCGTTTCTGCGCGGCGGGCAGCATCTACAAGCCCCCCCGTCACGCCGGGATCGAGACCCTCCAGGAAATCGTGGCCCGCTGCGCTCCGCAGAAGGTCGGGCTGGTGGGCACGGCCCTGACCGACTGGCCCGATCTGTTGCCGTTCTTGCGCTGGCTGCAGGAGCGCAAGGTCAAGTTTTCCCTGTCTTCCCTGCGGGCGGACGGCCTGACCGACGAACTGCTCGAATTTCTCCGCCACACCGGCACCCGTTCCGTGACCCTGGCCTTGGAAGGTGCAAGCCGCCGCCTGCGTCAGGCCATGAACAAGCATTTTTCGGAAGACGCCTTTCTGGAGGCCGTGGCGCGCGTCAGTCGATTGCAGTTCAACACCCTCAAATTGTACATGATTACCGGTTGGCCGGACGAGGGCGAAGAGGACTGGGCCGAATTCGAGGCCTTTCTCGGACGCATCGACGAGGCCAGGAAAGCCGGGCAAGGCAATCGCAAGAAGGGGGTCGAGCTGATCTCTCTTTCCGTGAGCTGCCTGGTGCCCAAGGCCTGGACGCCGTTGCAGTGGGCCCCCATACCTGAGGAGGAATGGTTCAAATCGGCCATGCGTCGCTTCAAGAAGGCGGTCGGGAGGTTCAAGGGCATGCGTTTTGCCGGGGAGAATCCCGCCCAGGCCCGGGTGCAGATGTTTCTGGCCAGGGGTGGAGAGGAGATTTTTCCCTGTCTGGAGCGCGCTGCGGAAACAGGGCTTCCCGCTGCCGTGAGGGAATTTGACGAACTGGCGCGGCAGGTTCTTGGCCGTCCGTTGGATCGGGACAGCGTTTTTCCCTGGGAACGTCTGGATATCGGAGTTTCGCGCAAATTCCTGTATTCGGAGTGGACCAAATACAGACACCATATGGTCACCCCGGCCTGTCCCCCATCGGGGTGCGAGGAGTGCGGGCTGTGCGGCATGGACCGCTTTCTGTCACTGCCGCAGGGGCGTTAGCGCCAGGCAGTGGTCCTTGTAGAAGAAGCAGTTGCGCCCGTTGCGCTTGGCCTGGTAGAGCGCCTGATCGGCTGAGAAGAGCCCCGAATCGATGTGCAGGTCGGTTTGCGGGCTGAACGTCGAGATGCCCAGGCTGACCGTGATCCTGTCCGAAAGCGGCGAGCCCGGATAGGGAATGTTGGCCATGAACAGGGCTTCCTGGATTTTCTGCGCCACCCGTTCCGCGCCGCTGCGGCTGGTGCTGGGCAATATCACCACGAATTCCTCCCCACCATACCTGCCGACGAAATCCTCCGGTCGCTTGAGCGTGGCGCTCAGGGTCTGGGCGACGCTGCGCAGGGCCATGTCGCCTGCCTGGTGCCCGAAGCGGTCGTTGAATCCCTTGAAATAGTCGATGTCGATCATGAGCACCGAGATCTGATGGTTGCTGCGCTTGCACCGGCTTTTTTCGGCGGCGAGCGCCTCCTGGAATTTCCGCCGGTTGGGCACTCCCGTCAGCGGGTCCTGCATGACCAGGTTTTCGAGCATCTCCTTGCGGATGCGCGTGGTCTGCAAGCGGGCGAAGAGCTGCGCGGAACCCAGAAAGGTCAGCAAAAGGAACAGCGCGAATCCGGTTTTGGCCCACCCGGTCAGCCACCACGGCGGGCGGATGACGATGTTCATGGACTCGGTGACCGTCCCGTCAGTCCCGTCCCTGAGGTGGAACGCATACGCCCCCGGTTCCAGGTGCGCGTAGCTGACCGACGCCTGCGTCCCGACATCGTTCCAGGTCCCGTCCAGGCCCTCGAGCTTGTAGACGTAGCGGGGCGCGGTGAGGGCGCTGATCTCGGGGATGGAAAAGGAAAAGGTCAGATAGTTCTGGAGGTGGTCGAGATCCAGGTTTTTGGGCATCCGGCCCAGGGTGGTCGCGGGTACCGGCTCGCCGAAAATGCGGATGTCGGAGATCTTGGGGCGGGTCGGCTCGCGCGTGAGGAGCTTCTGGGGATCGATGAGCAGCAACCCGTCCGAATGGCCGTAAATGAGCATTTGGCCCAGAACGGTCGGGGAGGATGAGATGCTCGAGGACGGATGTCCCGCACCGATGGCCATCTCGAAGGCGAGGTTGGAATGGGGAGGCAGGTGGTAGATTTTCGAGGAGGTGTGCATCCAGATGTTGCCGGCGTTGTCGGGCCAGAGCGAGAGCACGCTCGGAATGGGGTCGTTGCTTCCGGTGCGCAGCGGGGTGAGGGCGTTTGATTCCAGATTGTAGCGGAACAGTTGCCGGGTGGTTCCGATGAGCATTTCCTGGTCGTTGAGCAGAAGCAGGGACTTGATGTTGTTTTCGCCCTCCTGCTGAGCGGATTCCGGGAGCGTGAAGCTGCTTTTGCGGCCGGTGACGGTGTCGATGCTGGTAATGGTTGTGCCGTAGCCGATCCAGATGTCCTGCCCCGAGCGATGGATGCATCCACCGCCGGGGTTGGAAGGGAAGTTCATTTCCTTGCGCGCGTAGGAGTCGCCGGGCTTCCAGGAATATGCTTCGCTCATGTTGGAAAACCAGACCCGTCCATCCCCCATGGGCGCGGCATGGCGGATGAAATTGGTCAGAAGCGAAGGATCCTTGGATTCGATGACCGGCTGAACGCGACTGATTTCGAGATCGGGGCCGACATGGAGCACCGCGTTCTGCATGCCGCAGACCAGGGCGTTTCCGGATGTCCAGGCCAGGGATCGTATTCTCGGGGTTTCGAGAAAGGCTTCGAGTTCGATGACGGTTGAAAGGGCGAGCTGGTTGGGGGCAAGGGGCTGCGAGCGGTAGAGATTCCCGCTCTGCGGCGCGACATAGATGCGCGAATCGGCGGGATTGACCGTGGAGATTATGTCGGCATCCCGCAACGGCTCATCCTGGCCCTTGATCCTGAGCTGAAGCAGCTTCGCGCCGGGATAGGCCGGACGATGCAGCGCCCCGTGATTGAATGTGCCGATCCACAGCGTCCCCGCCGTGGTTTCCATGATGGAGGTGATGAACACGGGAATCTTGTTGCGCGGGTTCTGGATGCGGAAGGGGTGATGAGAAATGCCGCCCTCCCGGAAGGCATACCGGAAGAGGCCCTTGGTGGTTGAAATCCAGACGTCGCCGTTGCTGTCGGAGAAGAGATCAAGGATGTGGTCCGCCGGGAAGTCCCGCACCGCGACGAGTTCGTTGCGCGCGGCATGCGCCGGCAGCGTCCAGAGGCCCTTGCCGGCGATGCCGGCCCAAAGGTTGCCTGCCCCGTCAAAGGCGATTTTCTTGGCGGAATAGTCTTCTTTGGTGGCCAGGGGAATGGCCGTGGCCGGCCCTTTGCTGCCGGTCAGGCGGAGCACTCCCTGCCTCGTGGCCAGCCACATGTCCCGCTTCGGGCTTTCGGCGATGTCGAAGACGGACCACTGCGTATCCGGGTGGGGAGGGGTGATGTCGACCATGTCGAACCTGTCGAAGGACGGTTCGTACCGATGCAGTCCGCCATTGACCGTGCCCGCCCAAAGGGCGCCCTTCTGGTCCGCGTAGATGATATTGACGCTTCTGGTGGAGAGTCCCGCCGGGGTATCGTTTGTCCTGTACCACCGGGGCGTGCCGTTTTCCAGGGAATAGGCGAGCACCCCGGAGTTGGTTCCGACCCACAGGACGTCATCGCCGTCGATGCGCAGATCGCGGATTTTCGTTTCCCGCAGGACATCCTCGAGCACCCGCCGCGCCACTCGTCCGTCATACACGTAGATGCCCCGGATGGACGCCATCCAGATATAGCCCTGGGAGTCCTGGGCCGTGGCTATGACGCTGTTGTGGCTGCCTCGCTCGGTGGAAATGTCCAACGCGCTGACATCGAGGGGAATCTCGTGGACGGCGAGGGCTGATGTCGAAAGAAGCAGCAGGGTGATGACAAAAATCAGTATTCGCATGGAGTGCTTGATATTTTGTATTACATACTTCAATGAGAGTTTTTACGTTTGATACCTACTCGCAACAGGTGCGTGGCATTTGTGAAAAAAAAGAGCAACCATCATTTCACAAAAAACTCAAGGACAAGGCGGAGTGTGTAATATCCTCCTTGTTTTGTTTCTGTTTTTTTTATTTTCCGGAGACGTTCAGGCGGAAGCGGTCTCCGGAACATCTCTTTCCCATGCGCGTGACGGGTCGCATTTCGCCGAGGATACCGGTGCAAGCGAAGATGGCGGCAACGGCACCGTCGCAGGCAGGGTGAACCAAAACGCCACAGCGTCCGTGCCGGTGGCGTCGGAGCAAATGGATGCGCCCCATGACCTTCAGGAAGATCTTGTCTACCAGCTCGATCCTGTGAACGTTGTGGCGGAAAAGTCTCAGGCCGGAAAGGCGACGATCGAGGGCAAAGAGTTGCGGTCGCTGCCCTCCCATACGGGAACGATTACCGAAGCCATTAAGGGCTTCTCTAACGTTCAGTTTTCCAACGAAGATATCTCCAGTCTCACGGGTGGTGAAATCCGCCCGCCCCGCGTCTCCATCGCCGGCGCCAAACCCTACGAAAACAATTTTCTCATCGACGGCATGAGCGTGAGCAACACGCTGAATCCAAGCGGGTTGGATCAGAACACGGATTCTCCGAATTGGAACAATCTTGTGGTGCACGGGGCCGATCAGACCATTTTTTACGATTCGGGTCTGGTGGATTCGGTGACGGTGTATACAAGCAACGTGCCCGTCAAGTATGGCAATTTTTTGGGGGGATTGGTCGCCGCGGAGCTTGTGGAGCCCCGAACCGACAGGTGGCATGGCGTTGTGAAGGGACGGCACACGCGCAGCCAGTGGTTCGACCTGCGCGGCGTGGACGATGAGTCGGAGACTTCGGAAGACCAGGCCCGTTTTAGCGTGTACGACCTGTTCATGTCTGTCGACGGTCCAGTGAGCGTGAATGCCGCTCTGCTATTTGCCGTGTCACGACGTTGGTCCGAAATCCCCTTGCGATTCGCGGAGGACGACGACACGTTCAGCGACAAAAGCCAGTGGCGCTATAACGATAATTATTTCGCCAAGGTTCTCATGACGCCATCGAGCGACCTGAAGCTGACTTTGGACGCCACATATGCTCCTTATGCGGAAAAACGCTGGAAGTCAGATTGGGAAGACAGCGGCTGGACGATTGAAAACAAGGCGTATCGATTGGGATCCATGCTTGAGTGGTCCTCCTCCGCAGGCGTGCTTACGGCGCGGACAGCGTTTTCGCAAAACGGCTTCAGTCGGGATTCGGATGCCAATGTCTGGAAAAGCGACACCTCCGCCCCTGAGACCATTCAGGAGGGGGGGATTGGCGATGCGCGAACGGCGTCTCGCGAAATGGACGCCAAGCTCGATTTTGAATTGGCGGAATTTTCCACTCGGGCCCTCCTGTGGCGGATTTCCACCGGCCTGGACATCAAGAATGTGACAACGAACATGTGGAACGAGGAGGCTCGCATTGAAGGGTTGTCCCGTATTTCTAAGACGTTAACGGTCTATTCCGAACAGGATCAAACTCGCACGCTTAACAACCTGGGTTGGTATCTGCAACCTGAGTTCCAATGGGGGCGTGTCACGCTCACTCCAGGTTTAAGAGTCGATTACGATGATTATTCATATAACACTAACCTCGCTCCTCGTTTGAAAGTTGAATTAGATACTATGGGTGACGGAGTCCTGCGTCTATTGGGAGGAGTGGGGCGCTACTATGGCGGAGAGCTGCGCGCTTACGCCTTTGACCGCTATCGTCCCTTCACAACCTTCAGAACTCGGCTGTCAAACGGCAAGCTGACGATCATCTATGGCCCAGATAAGAGCTATCAAGCCAAAGATCTTGAGACGCCCTATTCCGACGAAATAATGGGGGGTATCTTTGGCGAAATAATGGATTTTGAGTACGGGCTGGAGTTGGTTCATCGTGAGCACAAGGATCAACTCATAAGCAAGACTTGGGGTGACAATTTTTATGAGATGACCAACGACGGTAAAAGCACGTACGATGGGATAACTGTGAGTCTACGTAAATTTGTTGAGACAAATCGATTCGGAACGCATTTTTTCTCAATAGGGGCTACAAAATCTAGAACAAAGACGTTTGATGGGTCGTTCGCTAGTAATATTGATGCTGATTCAATATATAAATTTGGAGATGATAAATATTTATATGATTATGATAAAATATATTACAACGGGGAGATCATAGACCGTAGTGATCTGCCAGCAGATGATTATAACGCTCCTTTAGTGCTAACATTTTCTTGGCTTGGCAGTTTTTGTGACGACCATTTTCGAATCAATTCCGTGTCCCGCTGGAGAGATTCAACGACTGGCTTGCTGAATGATGAACGCTTAAGTGATGAAACTCCTCATGGCACAGCTTCTCACAGTTCGACGGTGGAATCCTCCAAGTGGCTCAGCCCTGACCAGCAGAATTATTACGACGCCTATAAAAAAGGCATTATTTCCGGCGGGCTGGTCACGGATCTTTCCCTGGAGCTGGATGCGGTGAAAAAGGATCTGTTCACTTTCACCCTCCTCCTGGACGTGACCAATGTCTTCGGATCCAACGGCCATTCCGGGGTTGTTCAGAGCGATGGTTTCCAGGACCGCATGCGCGGACGCGGCTACTACGCCGGCATCCGCTGCGAGTTCTAGACCGTGTACCTGCGGCGCAGGCGGTGTTCCAGGCGGGCGGCGCCCATGGAGCAGGTGAAGGTCAGCGCGAAGTAGAGGAGCGCCACGCAGGTCCAGACCTCCATGGTCAGGTAGGTCGTGGCCATGAGCTGCATGCCCTGGAAGGTCAATTCCTGGATGGAGATGACCGAGACGATGGCCGAATCCTTGATGGTGGAGATGATCTGTCCGGCCAGGGGCGGGATCATGTTGCGCACGGCCTGGGGCATGATGATCCAGGCCATGAGTCCAAAGCGGGAGAACCCCTGGGCCCGGCCCGCCTCCCATTGTCCGGCATCCACCGAGCCGATCCCTCCACGAACGATTTCGGCGACATAGGCGCCTTCATACAACCCAAGCGTCAAGGCCGCCGTGACAAAGGCGTCGACCTGATCCAGGCGTCCGAAGAGGAAGCCGGCCACGGCCCGGACCTCGTCCGGGGCTGTGCGCAAGGCGTCCTGCAGACCTATGGTCGGGGCGATCTGGTCGGCCAGGAAGAAATAGCACAAAAACACCAGGACCAGGGGCGGCAGGTTGCGGCAGAACTCCACATAGGTGCCGCCCACCAGCCGTAGGTAGAGGCTGGGGCTGGTGCGCGCCAGCCCCGCCCATGCTCCGAGGAAGATCGCGACCAGCGCGGACCAGCAGGTCAGGCGGACGGTGGTGAAAAGGCCCTGCAGGAGCAGTCCCGGACGGCCGTCCGCGCGCAGCAGGTACTGGCCGAGCACCCCCCATTCCCATCCCCTTCCGCCCTGGACGTGCACGCGCCAGGCCACATAGCCCACGCATCCCGCGACAAGCGCGAGCAGGGCGTAGTCGAGCATCGACAGCGTGCCGCCGTGGCGGCGTCCCGTGTGACGCTCGTTTTCGGGAGCCTGGCGCGTCACCTGAATCACTTGATCTGCGTTTCCCAGTCCATGGTCTTGAACCAGTAGTCATAGCGTTCGGCCAGCCAGCCTTCCGATGCGGCCACCAGCACCCAGTTGTTCAGGAAGTTCAGGAAATCGTGATCTCCCTTGCGCACGGCAAAACCGATGGGCTCCTTGGTGAAGGTTTCCCCCTTGAGCGGCAGGTACAGCCTGTCCTTGTCGCGGATGGCCTGCTGCTCCGGGAACGGGGCCGAGGCGACCATGGCGTGGGCGCGTCCGTTCAGGACTTCCTGCAGGGCCTGGGCCTCGTCGTCGAACATGCGCACGACGGCGTTGGGCATGTGTTTCCTGGCTGCGGCGACGGAGGTCGCGCCTGTTTTCGCGGACAGGATGATCTCCGGCTTGTTGAAATCGTCCAGGGAGGACAGGCCCGGAGCCGCCGCGCTGCTTGCGACCATGGACATGCCCGAGAATTCGTAGGGGCTGCTGAAATTGACCTTGAGGTTGCGGGCCGGCTGGATGCCCATGCCGCCGATGATGACGTCGAATTTTCCGGTCAGCAGTGCCGGGATGATGCCCGACCATTTGGTGGGCACGAATTCGACCTCCACGCCCATGTCCGCGGCCACGCGGCGGGCGACATCGATCTCGAAGCCGATGTATTCCCCGTTCTTGTCTTTCATGGCCCAGGGCACGAAGGTGTCGAAGCCCACGCGCAGCACCCCCCGCTCCAGGATCCGGTCGAGGGTGCTTTCCTCGGCGGCGTGGCCTTGCGCCGGGAGCAGGCCGGCGTTCAGGGCGAGACAAAGAATTGCGATGGCGATTATCCTGTACATGAGTCCTCCAAGTGTGATGATGAGCGTTTTTCCAGCAATCTGGCCAGGGACGACAGCGTCAGCGTGAAGAGAAGATAGATGGCCGCGACCACGAACCAGATTTCAAAGCTCAGGAATGTTTCCGCGATGATGGCCTGGCCGTGCATGGTCAGGTCGTAGATGGCGATGGTGGAGACCAGGGCCGAATCCTTGACCAGGGACACTCCCTGGCTGGTCAGCGGCGGCAGGACGTTGCGCAGGGCCTGGGGCAGGATGACCTGGCGGTAGATGCTGCCGCGCGTCATGCCCAGGCTCAGGGCGCCCTCCCATTGGCCGCGGGGGATGCCGAGAATGCCGGCCCGGATGATCTCCGAAGCGTAGGCGCCTTCGAACAGGGCCAGGGCCAGCACCGCCGAGGACATCCTGCCTAGGCCGATGGCCGGCGCCAGGACGAAGTACACAAAGAATATCTGCACCAGCAGCGGCGTGTTGCGGATCAGTTCCAGATAGCCCCGCGCCAGGGCCTGGCCGACGACGGAGCCCGACAGCCGGAGCAGCGCCGTGCCCAGGGCGAGGACCGCCGCGCCCGCGAGCCCCAGTCCGGAGACGAGCAGGGTGATGCCCGCGCCGTGCAGCAGGGGGCCTGGACTGCCGTCGGGAAGCAGGATGAAGCGCGGCACCCTGTACCATTGCCAGTTGTAGCCCATGCTTTCCGCGCCTCGCACTACGAGCCAGGCAACGGCCAGCATGGTCAGGGCATAGGCGGCTATGGAGCAGATCGTGCCGCGGCGGCACCGCGAAGAGCGCAGGGTGGATGTCATGGTGAAATCCCAGGGCCCCGCAGCGGGACCCTGGACGAGTGGTTATTGCGGACGGATGGTCATGACCGGCACGGCCGATGTCTTCACGACTTTTTCCGCCACCGAGCCGAAAAGCAGGCGGTTGAGCCCCTGGCGGCCATGGGTGGACATGATGATGATGTCCGCCTTTTCCGCCTGGGACAGCGAGACGATGGCTTCGGCCGCGTCGCCGCTGACCACCTTGCCCGTGGCTTTGACGTCGGGAAAATGCTTGGCCACGAACTCGGTCATGGTTTTTTCGGCCCCGGTGACGATGTCTCCCACCAGCTGCGGCAGGGACGCGGCGGGCAGGTCGAAGATCTCGTACTGGATCATGGACGGCGCGACATACACGACCAGGACCTCGGCATCGAACTTGATGGCGAATTCGCGCGCCGTCTTGGCGATGGCGGTACTTGACTCAGAAAAGTCCACCGGACAAAGAATCTTGGAAAACATGCTCATTATTCTACCTCCTGGCAGATGGTTGAGATCCATATCAGGTCGATTTGATGATTGAAATTTAGCACAGTTGGGGAACATTGCAAGGATTGCATTGGAACGAAGAGGGGCGGAATCGCTGCCCGGCGCTGCCCGTGGGAGGGGGCGGCTGTCCGCGGGTGAGGGGCGCTGCGAAGCGTTGCCCGCGAAACGCATGATATTTCTTTTGACTTTCGGAAGCAAAGGTCAATGTTTTGTCCAGAACGCGGCCGATTTACGGAAGCCTGGGTGCCCGGGGCCCCGTTCTCGAGCAGGGCGCTGTCGTCGGAGTCGGATTTTATGGAAGAATGGGCAGACATGCAGAATTGTTCTACACATTGTTGCATAAATGGAGTAGAATCGATTCAAAATTTGAGGCGGTCGATGTTCAACGTTTTCACCACAGGGGGATGTCATGAGAAAATTGAGTGTGTTCGTGTTGATCGCGCTGGCGTTCAGCCTGGCCATGGCCGGCGGGTGTTCGAAAAAGGTGAGCTCCACCCCCGCCGGGACATCGGCCGTGGGATCAAGCGCCGGTGGCGGCGGTTTGACCCCCGAGCAGCTCGAGGCCCAGCGTCTGGCCGAACTGCAACGTCAGGCCATCGACAAGATCGGCGCGGACCGGATCTATTTTGAGTTCGACAAGAGCGATCTTTCCGACCAGTCCCGTCAGATCCTGGCGGAAAAGGCGGAGTTGCTGAAGGCCTATCCGGCGTTGAGTCTTGTCATCGAGGGGCACTGCGACGAGCGCGGCACCAACGAATACAACATGGCGCTCGGCGAGCGCCGGGCCCGCGCCGCCCATGAATACCTGGTCCTGATGGGCGTGGATGCCGGTCGTTTGACCATCATCAGCTACGGCGAGGAATACCCCGCGGTCCCGGGGTCCGGCGAGGAAGCCTGGGCCAAGAACCGCCGCGACGAGTTCAAGGCCACGGCAAACTAGGGTTTACGCGTATTGCGTCTTGTACTGCCGACAGGCTGGCACTATAACGCCGTTCATGCTTCTTGACGGCAAGGAGCATGACGGCGTTTGCTGCTTTCCGCGCGGCGCGTATTCCGCCTCGAAGCGGCGTCGTGGCTGCCCGCAATGCGTGTTTTTGGCTTTCATCACACGGGAGAGATTCTTTCTTGAACCTGAACGATCCTTGCTTTGCTGCGTTTTTTCATGTCAAAGCGCCGCGTCGAATTCATGTCGCGTTCATCCTGACTGTTGCGGCGATGATGTGGGGAGCTGCCGCATGGGCGGGGAACAGCACCGTCTGGTTTGAACATGGGCGTCCCACCGGGGCGGCGCTTGAGGCTGTTGCCATTCTTGAGAACGCCCACGAAGAAGGCCTCTCTCCCCGGAAATACGGCGCCCGGAGGCTGGGTGAGGCTTTGGCCGGTTTGCCGGAGGACGGGGGCCTTTCGCCCGGCATCGTCATGCGCCTGGATCAGGATTTGACGGAGGCCATGCTGCGCTACTTCACCGATCTGCATTTCGGGCAGATCGATCCGCGACTGATCCAGGAAAATTTCACGACCCGCGCCCCGGACAGCTTCGATCCGGCGGCGCATCTGCGGCAGGCCCTGCGCGACGGGCGCTTGCGGGAAGCCGTGGCTGCGGCCGCTCCCCGCGTTCCGCTTTATGCCGAACTCAAGTCCGCCCTGGTTCGCTACAGGGAAATGGCGGATGACCCGGCTGCGAGCCGCTTGTGGGAGACGCCTCTGCCGCCTCTGCCGAACCGGAAGCTGGAAATCGGTCAGACATACGCAGGCTTGCCGCTGGTGATCGAGCGTCTGGCCGCCCTTGGCGACCTGCCCAGGGACACCGCTCCCGCCGAACGCTACGAGAGTCACGTGGTCAGGGGCGTCATGGACTTTCAGATCCGTCACGGGCTTGCGCCGGACGGGGTGATCGGACGGCGCACATTCGCCCAGTTGAATGTCTCGCCCTCCGCCCGCGCGCGCCAGATCGCGCTGTCCATGGAAAGGCTGCGCTGGACGCCGTTTCTGCATGGTCCGCGCACGATCGCCGTCAACATTCCGGAGCACGTGCTGGATGGCTACGAAATCACGCCCGACGGCGACATCGATGTGCAGACCACGATGAAGGTCATCATCGGCAGCGCCCTGGACACCCGCACTCCGCTCTTTGACGGGCAGTTGCGTTTTATCGAGTTCAGCCCCTACTGGAACGTGCCCCTGTCCATCGTGCGTTCCGAAGTCGTGCCCAAGATTTTGCGCGACCCAGGCTATTTCGTCCGCCAGGGCTTTGAATTCGTCACCCCCGACGGGCAGGTCGTAACGGAGCTGTCCATGGAGGGTCTGGAGGCGGCCCGTCTGGGGCGGATGCGTATCCGGCAGCGGCCCGGGCCGAAGAACGCCCTCGGCGACATCAAGTTCGTTTTTCCCAACAAGGACAGCATCTTCCTGCATCACACGCCGACCACGCATCTTTTTGAGAGGGAGAGGCGCGATCTGAGCCATGGTTGCATTCGGATCGAAGACCCTGTAGGGCTGGCGAAATTCGTCCTGAGACACGATCCGGTCTGGGGTGAGGAACGCATCCGCGAAGCCATGGGGTCCGGCGTTTCCACCACGCTGCGTCTGCGGGAGCCCGTGCAGGTCGTGCTTGCCTACAACACCGTGCAGGTCCGGGGTGGCCGGGTCCATTTTTTCGCGGACATCTACGGCCAGGACAGACTTCTGGATCAGGCCTTGCGCCGGTCCGTCCAAACCAGCCAATGATACCAATGAACCAATCCCGTCGTCGATTTCTGCACTCCATGGCCAACCTGGCCCTGGCCGGCGCAGCCTTTTCCATCGCCCCATCGGCGCTGGCGGCCCTTCCGTCCCAGACCGGCGCCCGCAGCCTGTCCTTCATGCACACGCACACGCGCGAGAAGCTGCGCATCGTCTACGCAGTGGGCGACAAATACGTTCCCGAGGCGCTCAGGAAGCTCAACTATCTCCTGCGTGACCACCACTCCGGCCAGATCGGCCGCATGGACCCGAAAGTCTTCGATCTCCTGTTCAGGCTCAAGCAGACCCTGGGCACGGACGCCCCGTTCCAGGTCATTTCCGGCTTCCGCTGTCCGTCAACCAACGCCAAATTGCGCCGCAAGGGCGGAGGCGGGGTCGCCAAACGGAGCCTGCACATGGAAGGCAAGGCCCTGGACATCCGCCTCGCCGACGTCTCCCTGATCGATCTGCGCGACGCGGCCAAGGCCTCCCGCAAGGGCGGGGTCGGATTCTATCCGAGGGACGGATTCGTGCATGTCGACACCGGTGCGGTGCGAAGCTGGTAGGCGAATGGCCCCCATGGGCGAGTCGGACGCCAAAGACGGTCAGGTGTTTGCCGCGTCCGACGGCAGCGCCGAACTGCGCTGCTGGGGAAGCTTCAGCGATGCCTCGCCGCGGGCACTCCCCGAGGCCCTGGCCGAACCTCGCCGCCAGGTGACCTACAAGCGCGCGGGGGAGAGTTTTTTCGTGCTGTCCGGCCATGTTGACGGCAGGATCTTTTATCGCAGGACGATCCTGGCCCAAGGCGTGCTGGCCGCCTTCGAACGCACCTGTGACCCGCCCCTCAAGACGCTCTTCGACCCCGTGATCCGGGACCTCTCCGCCGGATTCATCATCGACCCGGCCTTCGCCCATCACTGACACCATCGCCCGAGACCGCCCACCTTCCCGGCTCTTCGGCTGCGCACGAGCTGCAAGCGGGAAATGGCGGCGGCATATTCCGTTCGCCCGCGCTCAAGCCAGAGCAACACGCCCCCCGATATTATCAACGGACGCTTGGACAGGAAATCCCCAACACGTGGGGGCGCCCAGGTGTTATCGGTCGCAGATTGCTGGAAATAGTATTGTGATCCTAACGAAAATTAGATATAATAGGATTTAAATCCGATCGTTCTGGAGTTCGTCATGCTCGATGACCTTCTAGGTCTCAGTCAGACATTAATCCGCGTCCGCAATCGCCCATACAGACGTCCTTTCTTTGAGGGTGCTCTTTCAAGCGGACGTTGTCACATTATTGTCGGTCCGCGTGGAGTAGGAAAGACTACGGTCATGGTTCAGCATCTCCTGGCCAGCAGTGGCGGTGACGTTTTCACGCGCAAGGCCATGTATGTCCAGGCGGACCATTTTATAGTCGCTCGCTCGTCGTTGTATGAGATCGCCGATGAATTCCATAAATATGGAGGGGAGCTCATCTGCTTTGATGAAATCCACAAATATCCATCATGGTCCATGGAACTCAAAAGCATGATCGACACGTTCACTGGGCTGAAAATCATCGCTTCGGGCAGTTCAGCTTTGGAAATCGTGCGTGGCAGCCATGACTTGAGCCGCAGGGCGCTGCTTCTGCGGATGCGGGGGCTTTCGTTTCGGGAGTATCTCGGCATGGTCCACGGGCTGGAGTTCGCACGGCTTTCGCTTGCGGACCTCACTGGTACCCATGAGTGGGCGGCGGAGAGGATTGTCCGCGAACTGGAGCAGGAGGGGCGCAAGGTGCTGCCTCTTTTCAACGATTATCTTACGCGCGGATATTATCCGTATTTTCTGGAATATCCCGACATTGCGCAGTTCCAGCTCACGCTGACCCAACAGGTTCAGGCCACGTTGGAGGTGGACTTGCCCGCCATCCACCCCACGCTTGGCGGAGCGAGCATCCGCAAGATGCGTAAACTTCTGGCTGTCGTAGCTGGATTGGTTCCGTTCACCCCGGATATGAAGGCGCTCAAGGGGATGCTTGAGATAGGCGACGAGCGGACTCTTAAAAGCTATCTAGGATTTCTGGAGGAGGCGGGCATTCTGCTGACCGTGTCCAAGAGCGACAAGGGTTTGCGCGCCCTGGAGAAGCCCGAGAAGATATATCTAAACAACCCCAATCTCTATCATGCCCTTTCCGGTGGTTCGGCAGCGGACAGAGGCGCGATCCGAGAAACATTCTTCCTGAACATGCTGCAGGCCGAGCATACGGTAAGGGTCGCGCCCAAGGGCGATTTTATGATCGACGGGAGCCTGACCTTTGAGATCGGCGGAAAAGGCAAGGATAGCGGCCAGATAAAGGGAGTCGAAAACGCCTGGCTGGCTCTCGACGCTGTCGAGGTGGGAGTGGGCCGCAGGATTCCGTTATGGATGTTCGGGTTTATTTGAATGGTGAAATGCCGCATAATCGTCAAATGATCGTTCGAAAAGAAAAGGACTTGCCACATGTTGCGACAAGTCCTGATTTCTTGGTGCCCAGGGCGGGACTAAGAACCCGCACGCCCCGAAGGGCAAGGGATTTTAAATCCGAAAAGTGTGGATTCACGTAGTGTCACTTCAAATGATTTTAGTACAAGAATATGCTTGCTAGCCCACGAATACCGGAATAATTAGTCGTCACGCAGTGTCACTCAAAATAGTGTTCTGTCACGAGCAATTCTTGTACTATTCTTGTACTGGATTTATGGGGGCCGGTTATGGGACACAAAAAAGTTTGGACGGCGATCACGAACGCCGATGGCCATGGCGGCGTTCGATACCGTGAACACGAGACCCGAAAGCATGGCGCGGTGCCTGACCGCTACTACGTGATCTCCTACTGGTGGAAGAAAGAGGATGGCGAGGGGAAGAGGGCCTGGCTCGAAGGCGTCGGGTGGGCAAGCGAGGATGTGAAGCCATCGGATTGTTTTGCGATTCTGGAAACGCTGAAGCGAAACCAGAAACTTGGCAAAGGCCCGTGTACACTCAAGGGGTTGCGCGAGCATGAGCAGCAGATGAAAGAGGCTGCGGAGCGCGATGCTAGGCAGAGGGAAGAACGGGCCGTTACCCTTCACGATTATTTCCATCAGAGCTACCTAACCACGGCGCAGAAGAAAAAGAAGCCGGAATCGTGGGGGAGGGAAGTGTCCCTGTTCAATAACTGGATCGACCCGCTGCTTGGCCATCTCAAGATTCAGGAGGTTGGGATAGCCCAGTGGGACTTTCTGCTCTCCGCCATGGTGGATGGGGGCTTGTCACCACGGACGCGGCAGTATGCCTGTCTGACGCTGCGTCTTGTTCTCGAACACGCCTTTGCCCGACGCATGGTTACTGAAATGCCGCCGCGTGCGAAGCTGATAGGGGCGACGTTGAAACCGAACAGCAATCGCAGGACCAGAACAATCACCAATCAAGAGCTGCAGGCCATCCTTGAGGCAATGGGTGCGCGTGACCAGCATGCCTATAGGTTGACCTTGTTCTGCGCTTTGTCGTGTTGCCGCTTCAGCGAGGCGGCAAATCTGGAATGGGGCGATGTTGATCTGGGCGCGGGCAGGGCGCTTTTTCGGAACACGAAGAACGGGACAAGCCGGGAGATTCCGCTTTCGGATACGCTGGTCGACTTGCTGGTGGGCATGAGCAAGGGCAGGGGCAAGGGGCGGGTCTTTCTGTCAGCACAGGGCAAGGAATACAAACAAGCACCGGCGGTGTTTCGAGATGTTGTCGAGGAGTTAGGGTTGAACGAGGGGAGGGGCAAGTTGGATAGGCTGGTGTTTCATTCGTTGCGGCACAGCGGGGCCACAAGACTTGGCCAGTCGGGGATTCCGCTTCGGGATATGATGGACCTGGCGGGATGGAAGACGCCGAGCATGGCCTTGCGCTACCAGCATAGCGGGGACGCCGGACGGCGCCGGGCGATGAGGGCTTTGGAGGGTATGATGCATTCCGATGACGCCAAAGTGGTCGATTTGAAATATAGAAAGTAGTTGTCAATTGTGAGCATTGAAAATGTGCAAAAGGCAAATCATATTCAATATACAGGTCGAATAGAGGTGGGGTAATGGATTCAGAGAAGTATAAAATATATAAAGATATATTTATTGAAGTTAAAAAGTATAAAGATCGCGAGTATGTTGCTTTTGTGTATGGTTTTGATGATATAAAAAGCAGCGCTTTTGAAACAGAAGAAGACGCGCTGGCGGTAGTAATCAGGAAAATTGATGTCTATCTTAAATGGTGTGCTGATAAGAGAATTATTCCTAGAAAACCTGTTCCTTCAGACTGCCATTTTTTGGATTCGTCACGGGGCAGAGCGGACATTTACAAGGTTACAAGGGAAGAGTGTATAAGTCTACAGGAGTCTTTATTTTCAAAAGAATCAAGTTTTGCGTTGTCTGCAATGTTAAATAAGAATTTGGTCTTTAAGGATGACGGAAGTTTTTTTGTGGATTTTTCAAAATTTTTGCGAGAGTCGAAATTTGTCGATGCGAACAAGCATGTTGTTTTTGCGCCATTGACGAAGAAAATATACGATATTTATTATACATTGAATTATTTGTATGGCATATTTCAGATATATGTTGATTCCACAGGGTTGCTAATTGTCGAGTATGACAGGAGGAAGATAGAATACGGTCGTGTGTATGAATTGGAGTATGAGGTTTATGGTGAGTCAAAGGGAAGAGGGTATCTTGTAATTCATAGGCATGGGCTTTTTGATAATTGTGAGTTCAAAGGTTTTCATAACCTGATAGATGATTTTGACTATCGTTCAAACTCAGCAATACTTGAAGATTATCAAGTATTGTCAAAATTGCTTCCAGATTCAGATATTAAAATTCATGAAAAGTTGTATAAGTTGGAAAAATTTCGGATAACTCTATTGCTTCGGCAATCTATAGAGTTAGATTTTGATTCTGAATCAATTAATAAATTTATAGACCTAGCTGGCAATACGTTTATCTATTTTTTGAGTCATTATGTTTTTAAGTATAATGATTTTGTTGGTTATGAGTATGAAAATATAAAATTGGATAGATATAAAGTGTATTCTGATAAGCATAAATTTATTGAAGATGCGAAAATTTATAAGCAAAATTATGAGCAGGATGTGTTGGAGGATATTATTGATCGGGGCTGTCAAAATGAAAGAGAATTTGAGGTGTTGAAAATGTATCTCGCTGGTACTGAATTTATTAGCGCGATGTCAAAAAATCAATTTGATGTTATTAAAATTTTGGCAACAAATGCTGCTTGGATATATGTTGGAAAAATATCTGATATAAATCAGATTTTGTCTGTGATTGCAATTAAAAAAATAGATGGAAAAAGTGATAAAGAAATTTATGATGAAGTTAAGAGTGTGGAAAATTTTGTAAATATTCATGAATTGCTTGGTATAAGAGCTATTAAGCAGGACCTGGAGCATAAAGATAAGTTTATTAAAAGAATCATCAATAAGTATGTCGCGAAACTCGCAGATGAATTTCATATCCCAAAGCCTAAGTTGAGGGAGAGATCAGTAAGGTGATATCGCTATAGATATTTTCTGCCATTTATGTTCAGTGTCCTGCTTCGGATTATTCCGGGGCAGGATTTTTTTTGGTGTAACTTTTGACATGGCCTATATCATATGTGCTCATTAAGTCTGACAGATCTGTATACATAATATAGAAGTATCCTCTTAAGAAGAAAAAAATATTAATACGATAAGAGTAAGATAGAATATTTATACGTATATATAAATAGGCGATTCAACTTGTAACTTTGGAGGATTGCTGTGGGTACGGTCAATGCTGGTACCTATCATGGCTGTGGAGTCAATTGTGGATCTCGTAATCAATTTTATTTGAGGGAGGATATTCTGGAGTCCATCTATGCTCGTCTTCGTTTCATGACTCAATCCTATCAGAGAGTCATGCTGCTTCGTTATGATTTGCGGTTTCCTGCGCATTTTCGGTTTGAGAATGGCGAGGAGAGTTTGAAAAGGTTCATGAATTTCTTCTCCATATTCCTCAAGCGTAAAGGTGTGGCTTACCAGTATGTTTGGGTGCGGGAGAGAAACCATAGTGACAATGTCCATTACCATTGCGTGTTCTTCATTGATTCCAGTTGGCATGTGCGCTCAGATAAGTTCAATCAGGAAGCTCAGAATATCTGGTCACGGATTTGCTCCGATGCTTCGTATTGTGCTCCAAGGTCTTTGCTTCATGTGTGCGAGATGAACCAGTTTGAGGATTTGTTTACACGTCATGTCATGCTCGCCAGGGATGAGCCATTCTTTGAAGACGCATTCTCTGATTGCTTCTATTGGGTGAGTTATTTGGCGAAGGTGAACACTAAAATTGAAAATCCAGGGAGGGGAAGTCGAGGATGGGGATGCTCTAAATGCGACACTTGTGATTAGGAGTTTGTGCTGTCCATTATCATTCAACTTTTATTGGAGGTTTGTGCCATGTCTGATTCGAAGATTTTGTTGCCTACGTCTGTTGTCGGTGTTTCTACGCCTGCTGAAGTTGCTACGCATGTTCGAGACATTGAGAGTCGTGCGGCCGATTATGTGTGCAAAAAGAGCCAGGAATTGAAGATTAAGAAGTTCAAGCAGGCTTTGCAGTCCCCTCCTAGTGCGGCAACGGGATCTTTCGCGGTTGCCCATACGGATATTTGCCTGGAGGACGGTCGGGAGGTGTCTTGTGCCGGTTATGCCAGCGCTGCGCACTACCAGACCGATAGTCCCGAGTTGTTGTGCTCGTTGGCGGTGGCTGATTCCACCGTAAAGGCGATCTCCTTGATCGAAAACTTGCCTGGGCCATGTCGGACAGT
>Ga0265295_1001138_pt1 | contig 48432 bp, 43 predicted proteins | sample Munlansysbiofilm_FD_192503 | JGI IMG/M metagenome (GOLD analysis project Ga0265295, IMG submission 192503) | Leachate microbial communities from a municipal landfill in Southern Ontario, Canada - Methane capture system biofilm | ecosystem: Engineered > Solid waste > Landfill > Unclassified ...
CGGTTGCCGACAAAACCGAGGCAGTGGTCGAGGCGACCAAGGACAAGGCGGCCGCAGCCACGGACGCCACCAAGGAAGTTGCGGCTGACACCAAGGAGGCGGTTCTCGACAAGGCCGCCGAGGTGACGGACAAGGTTGACGCTGCCGTGGACGAGGCAGCCAAGGACGCGACGAAAGACGCCGCCAAGTAACTGACCGCTCGCTCCTGTCGGTCCCCGCGGGTACCGGCCCTGTCCTTTGACAGGAACGCCCGGTTCCGGATTTTCCGGAACCGGGCGTTTTTTGTTTTTCCGGGGACGGCGGCCGCGTCGACCCCCGCGAAAAGACCTTTGGTCGTCGTCTCAGAGGTCGAACGACTGGTGCAGCGCCGGCATCTCGACCCTGGTGCCGGACAGGTGACCGGCCAGGGTCTCCATGGCCCCGATCTCGCCGTGCACCAGGAAGGTGCGTTCGGGTGAACCGGTGCGGCCGTGCCACCTGAGCAGCTCCCCCTGGTCGGCATGGGCCGAGAAGCCGCCTATGGTATAGATATCGGCATTGACCTCGATCTGTTCCTGGAACACGCGCACTTCCGCGGCGCCGTCGATGATCTGCCGGGCCAGGGTGCCGCCGGCGGCGTAGCCGACGAAGACCACCGAGGCCTCGCGCCGCCAGAGGTTGTGGCGCAGGTGGTGGCGGATGCGGCCGCCGGTGCACATGCCCGAGCCGGCGATGATCACCGCGCCGCGCACCTGCTTGAGGGCGATGGAGTCCGCGGTGTCGCGGGTCATGCGCAATCCGGGCAGTTCGAAGGGGTCGCGGCCGCTCGAGATCACCGCCCAGGTCTCCTCGTCGAAGCATTCGCGGTGACGGCGGAAGATCTGGGTGGCGCTGATGGCCATGGGCGAGTCGAGATAGACCTGCAGGCTGCGCGGCAGATGGCGTTGTTCGATGCCCTCACGCAGGTAGTAGAGGATTTCCTGGGTGCGCTCCAGGGCGAAACTGGGGATGAGCACGTTGCCGCCCCGGTCGATGGTGGTGTTGATCGCCAGGTAGAGTTCCTCGATGGAGGGGACCAATCGTTTGTGCAGCCGGTCGCCGTAGGTGGATTCCATGATCACCGTGTCGACCTGTGGCGGCGCGGCCGGGTCGGGCAGGATGGCCCGGTCGTTGTAGCCGAGGTCGCCGGAGAAGAGCAGCCGCTGTTTTCGCCCCGCCTCCTCGAGTTCCAGCAGGATGCAGGCGCTGCCGAGGATATGGCCGGCATCGTAAAAGGTGGTGCTGATGCCCGGGCAGAGATCGTGGGGCTCCTCGAAACGGGCGATGTCGACAAAGGCGTCCATGCTGTTGAGCGCGTCCAGGGTGTTGTACAGCGGTTCGGCCCGGTCGCCCCGGTTGCGCCGCTTGCTCGCCTTGTAGTTGCGGTAGCCGGCCTCCTCCTCCTGGATGCGGGCCGAGTCGAGCATCACCAGCCGGGCCAGTTCCCGGGTGGCCGAGGTGGTGATCACCGTGCCGCGAAAGCCGCGCCGGGTGAGCAGCGGGATGCGGCCGCAGTGGTCGAGGTGGCCGTGGGTGAGCAGCAGGTAGTCGATGGCGGCCGGGTCAAAGCCGAAATCGTTGCGGTTTTCCTCGTCGATTTCCCGGTTGCCCTGATACAGGCCGCAGTCGATGAGAATCCGCTTGCCCCGGCATTCGACCAGGTGACAGGATCCGGTGACGTTTTGTGCCGCTCCGTGGAAGGCGATGCGCATGGCTGCTCCTTTGACGGCCTGCGGGCCGTGGTTGCGATGGTCGATGGCCGCCCGGGACCCCGCACTGGGGCGGGGGACGGGCGGGATGGTCAGTCGCGCCGTTTGGTCGGCACCTCGGCGGGCAGTTCGATGATGGTCTCGGTCAGGCCGGCAAAGACCCCGTCCCGGTACCAGGGGGCCTGGTGGACCAGCTTGCGCCGGCCGTGTTTCTCGACGAAGTAGGTGTTGGCAGTCTGATCGCGCAACAGGCGGCGGATGATGGCGTTGGCCGGCCCCGGGTGGCAGCTGAACAGGCTGCTGCCGACGAGGCGCTCACCGCCGTCACGGTGGAAGTTCTCCGCGGCCAGCCGGTTGAGGGCGATGATCCTGCCCGCGGTGTCGCAGACGCTGACCGCGGCGGGGTAATCGCGCACCCAGTCAAAAAAGGCTGAAGGCATGGTGCTCCGATGGCAAAGGTCAGAAGGCGCCCAGTCGGTCCGGGGTGAAGGGCAGCCAACGGAAGAGATGTTCCTCCAGGCTCAGACAGCTTTGGAAGTTCTCCTGGATGAGCCGATGCCGCACCGGGTTGCCGCGGCCGTAATGGTCGATGATGTATTCCAGCCGCTCGTCCAGGTGCACGACCACGTTGTGGCGCACCCGTTTGTCCGCGTAGTAGACCAGTTCCGGGGCGGTGAAGCGGCCTTCCCGGTAACGGGCCGGGTCGAAGTCGCGCAGGCGCACGTGCTCCTCGACAATGGCGGCGATCTCCCCGTAGCCGTGCTCGCGGCAGATCTCGCCGCCCATGCGGGCGTGGTCGCAGTCGGTGTTCAGGCAGGGGGTCTTGGCGATGTCGTGGAGCAGGGCGCCGGCGATGACCAGCTGCCGGTCGACCTGCGGCCGGTCCGGGTTGGCGGCGATCAGGCCGCTGATCAACTGCTCGGCCAGCCGGGCCACCACCAGCGAGTGATGGCGGATATGGGGCAGCATCTGGTGGAGCTCGATCAGCTGGAGGCAGGTGGCGAGCGTTGGTGCTGGCGCGGACAAAACAGTGTCCATGGAGGGGGCCATTGCCCGGAAGGTCAGCGGCCGCTGAAACGGTGGACAGCCTCGACCGCGATGCGCGCCTGCTCGGGCGGTGTCTCCGGCAGGATGCCGTGGCCGAGGTTGAAGATGTAGCCCCTGGCCCCGGTGGCCTCGGCGAGCATGGTGCGGATGCGCTCCTCGAGCCGTTCCCGCGGCAGGAACAGGGCGACCGGGTCGAGGTTGCCCTGCACGGCGTGGTTGCCGGCCTGGCGGATGGCCTCGCCGATGGGCAGACGCCAGTCGATGCCAAGTACATCCGCCTCCAGGGTGGCGGTCAGGGGCAGCAGGGTGGCGCCGTTGTTGGCGAAGTAGATGATCGGGATGTCGGTCATGGCGCGCAGGTCGGCGACGATGGACCGCACCCAGGGCAGGGCGAACCGTTCGTAGTCGCAGGGAGCGAGCACCCCGGCCCAGCTGTCGAACAGCTGCAGGGCCTGGGCGCCGGCACGCGCCTGGGCCTGCAGGTAGGCGCTGGTGCAGGCGGTGATCTTGGCGAGCAGGCGGTCGTACAGCTCCGGCTGCTGGAACATCATCCGCTTGGTGTTGAGGAAGACCTTGGAGCTGCCGCCCTCGATCAGGTAGGTGGCCAGGGTGAACGGCGCGCCGGCAAAGCCGATGAGCGGCACCTGCAATTCCCGTCGGAGCAGGCGGATGGTCTCGAGCACAAAGGGCAGCTCCGCCTCCGGGTCCGGCACGCGCAGTGCGTCCACGGCCGGACCGCTGCGCACCGGGTCGGCGAACACCGGGCCGCGGCCTTCGTGGAATTCGAGGTCGAGCCCCATGGCCTCCATGGGGATGAGGATGTCGGAGAAGAGGATGGCCGCGTCAAAGCCGAACAGGTCGATGGGCTGCAGGGTCACTTCGGTGCACAACTCCGGCCGCTTGCACAGTTCGAGGAAACTGACCCGGCTGCGCACCCGCTGGTATTCGGGCAGGTAGCGGCCGGCCTGGCGCATGAACCAGACCGGGGTGTAGGCGGTCTGTTCGCCGCGGCAGGCCTTGAGAAAGGTGTCGTTCATCATGGTCTCCGTGAGGGTGGCCTTGCGGCCGAAGGTTGACGAGGAGGCCGGTGACCGGCGCGGTCCGGCGAACAGGCTCAGCGGCCCGGCCGGTGGGAGCAGAACGGCTCGCCCGCCAGGTAGTCGCCGGTGACGGCCCAGGCCCTGGCCCGGCAGCCGCCGCAGACGTTCAGGTACTCGCAGCGGCCGCAGTGGTCCTTGTACCCGGAGAAATCGCGCATTTCCAGGAAAAGCGGCGACTGCTCCCAGATCTCGCGGAACGACTGGGTCCGGATGTTGCCCGCCGGCAGCGGGAAATAGCTGCACGGCAGGACGTTGCCGTCCACGTCGATCATGCAGATAAGCTGCCCGGCCAAACAGCCCTTGGAGCCGCCGGTGGAGAACTTGAGCGTGCGTCGTTTGAACTTCTCGCCCTCCTGCTTGGCCCGTTGCAGCACCACGCGGTAGTACTGGGGGGCGCAGGTGGGGCGGACGAGCAGTTCGTCCTCCTCCTTTTCCATGTCGTAGTGCCAGTTGAGCATGGCCTCGTACTCGTCCGGCGGGATCAGCTCGGCCATGATCTCCTCGCCGCGGCCGGTGGGCACGATCATGAACAGGTACCAGGCGGTGGCTCCCAGGGATTTGACCAGCTGGTGGATCTTCGGCGCTTCATCCTGGTTGCGCTTGGTGAACGAGGAGTTGACCAGGAAATCGATGTTGTGGGCGTTGAACAGGCGGATGGCGTTCATGACCCCGTCGAAGGCGCCGGGCTGGTTGCGGAAATCGTCGTGCACCGCCGCGGTGGAGCCGTCCAGGCTGAGCGACACCATCCTGATGCCGGACTCGGTGATCAGTCGGCAGGTGTCCGCGGTCACCAGCGAACCGTTGGTGGCCAGGCACATGCGCAGGCCGAGCGCGGTGCCGTAGCTGGCGATGTCGAACACGTCCGGACGCAGCAGCGGTTCGCCGCCGGAGAGCACCACCACCGGGCTGGCGTAGCTGTGGATGTCGTCCAGTACCCGTTTCGCCTCGTCCAGGGAGAAGTCCGGATGTCCCTCGACCTCGAGTTGGGACGAGGAACGACAGTGCACGCAGCGGAGGTTGCAGCGGCGGGTGATCTCCCAGGCGATCCATTTCGGCGAAAATTCCATAGGGGGTCTCAAGGTGCGCGGGCGGCGGGGGAAGCGGGGACCGGTGCAGGGGGCGCGGCGGCCGGCCGGCGCGGCACGCCTGTGGGCTGCCGCCACCCTGTGGCAATGGGCTTGCGGCCAACGAAGATGGCCAGACTATATTCCTCCCCGCCGGCCGGGTCAACCGCTTTGTCCGGGCCGGAGCGGGCGGCGGGTCGCAGGGGGGGGGAAGCCGACAATAGTTGTGGCAATTCTGTGCAATCGTTTTATTTTTAAAGGAATTCAAACCAACAGCCTTTTCCAGGAAGGAGAGCGTGATGAACATCAAGAGCATCCTGACCCCCATCGACTTTTCCGACAACGCCGGCAAGATCGCCAAGGCCGCCGCCTATGTGGCCGGCACCTTCCAGGCGGAGTTGCACCTCATTTTCGTGGTGCAGAACTTCGAGGATTACAGCGGCTTCTTCGTGCCGCCGATCAACCTGCCGAACCTGGAGGAGGAACTGTTCGCCTCGGCCCAGCAGCAGATGGAGTCGTTCATGGAGGAGCAGCGGGAGATGTTTGCCGCCGCCGGGGTCACCGAGGTGACCAGCAAGGTGCTGGCCGGCGACGTGGCCGAGGAGATCCTCAAGTACGCCGCCCGCAGGAATGTGCAGCTGATCGTCATGGGCACGCACGGCTACAAGGGAGTGGAGCGGATCATGTTCGGCAGCGTTGCCGACAAGGTGGTGAAAACCGCCTGCTGCCCGGTGATGACCATCAACCCCTACCGGGAGGAGTGCGAGGACAAGGCGGTCTGAGGCCGCCTGCGCGCAGAGGGCGGGCAGCGGCAGGGCAATTTCCGGGCAGGGGTGGTTGGCGTGGCTCCCATGGACAAACGGCAGTACCCGCGCATCATGGTCAGGAACATGCACGTCGATATCTCCGACGGCATCGGCGCCTGCTCCGGCACGGTCCACGATATTTCCCGGTCCGGCTTGTGTGTGTACGACCTGCCGGCCCGGGTGGGACGTAAATCGGCCTCGTACACGGTGGTCGTCACCCATGGCGACCGCCTGTTCAAGTTCCGGGTGCGGCCGCGGTGGCAGACCGCCGATCGGTTGTACAAACGGATGGGGGTGGAGATCGCCGAACCCCCGGCAAGGTGGCGCGACTATGTGCACGCCCTTGAACCGGCCGGCCGCCGCGATGGCTGAAGGGGGCTGGATCAGCGGGCGGTGAGCGTGCCGACCAGGGCGGGGAACGGGTCGGTCTGGCCCGGCCCGGTCCGTTCGCCGGCAAAAGCGGCGAGAAAAAGCTGCCGGGCGCTCATGCCCGGGAAGACGAACAGGTCGAGCCGGCTGCGGCCCTCGACCTGCGCAGACACCTCGTCCAGGCGGTGCGCCCAGTCCGCCGCCCCCTGTCGCAGGTCTGCGGCCCGGTTCTGCCCGTCGGCCGACAGCAGGGTCGCGCGCAGGAGTGGACAGGTGTCGATGAGCGGCGCGGCCGACACCGCAGCCGTGCCGCTGGCGACGGGCAGTTCCAGGCTGACCAGCTGTTGCGGACTCTGCCGCCTCTCCGCTTCGTAGCGGTCTGCAAGGGTGTCCATTGCGGCCGGGTGGGCGGTGACGAACAGTGCCGGCGCAGGCAGGGATGGCCGGTGGAAGAACAACCGGCTCCACGCCTTGAGCCGGTGGGCGAGCATCGCCTCGGTCCGCTGGCCCCCCTCCTGCAGGCTGTCGGTCAGGGCGAACAGGTCGTCCGTCTCTTCGCGCAACTCCCTCAGCAAATGCTCCTGCCGCCGGTCGATGGCCTGCAGCGCCTCGTCCAGGCCGGCCTGCTCCGCATCGAACAGTTCCCCCAGTTTCAGCACCAGCCGCGCCTGCCAGAGGCGCATCGCTGTTTCCTCCTCCTGCTGATCGATGGCCGCGCGCGAGAGCAGGCCGGAGAGGATCGACCGGCCCGATTCCGGCCGGCTGTGCCGGTGCAGGTCTGCCAGGGTGAGCAGGGCGAGCTGGCTGAGGTAGTCGTCCCGGCGCTGTGCCATGTCCCGCACCAGGGCAAGGAATCGGTCCCGCCGGTCGCCGAGCGGCACCGATGTGACCAGGCGGAGGCGGCCCGCCTGAAGCAGTTCGAGGATGGCCGGGGAGGGGGCGGCAAGGGGTTCGTCCTCGACCGGTTGCAGGTGGACAACCTGTCCGAAAGCCTGTACAAGGGGGGCGACCTGGTCCTCTCGGGGGACCGATTCGGGAAACACGCAGACAGCGAACTGGCTCATAAATGACGACATTACGGGAAAAAATTACCTTTGTGCTGACGGCCCTGGCCTACCTGCTCTTTCATCTGCGCATGGGGGCGGACCTGGGCCAGATCGCCACCGGCACCCTCTCGCAGATGCTGCTCACCGCGCCCTACGCCATCGGCTTTGCCTACATCGTCGCCACCGTGGTCCGACGCCTGTCCGGCCGGGGCTGGCCGCCCTGGGACAGGCTGCTCCGGCTGTTTTTCACCTTCGGCATTCTGTTCGCCTTTTTCTTCGCCCTGTACGAGTACGCGGGCCAGGGGTCGCCGCTGGCCGTGGAGGAACGGGAGCGGCCGGGTGCTAGCGTATCACGCTTTTTCGAGGGTGTACTCCGGAAGGGGCCGTAACGTTCGGCATGAGGAAACTGTCCGGGCCGATGAGGGTGCCCGGGCTGGTCACCGAGTTGCAGCCGGTCTGGACCCGGTCGCCGAGGATCGCGCCGAGTTTGTGCAGGCCGGTGTCCACCGTGCCCTGCGGCGTGCGCACGGTGACTGCGCCGGGAAGAAAGCGCAGGTTGGCGAACTTTGTCCCCGCGCCCAGGTTGACGTTGGCCCCGAGGATCGAATCGCCGATGTAGGCGAAGTGGCCGGCCTTGGCGTCGTCGAGAAAGATGGAGTGCTTGACCTCGGTGGTGTGGCCGACCACGCAGCGTCGGCCGATCAGGCAGTACCCGCGCAGGTAGGCGCCCTGGCGGATTTCCGAGTGGTCTCCGATGATCACCGGTGCCTTGACCATGGCCCCGGACTCGATCAGCACCCCCCGGCCGATGTTGATGTGCCGGCCTACCATCACCGCCCCGCCCATGATCACCGAGGCGCCCTCGAGGATCTGTCCGTTTTCCCAGACACTCAATCCGCCCCTGCCGGTGTCGCCGTAGGTGATGATGCACTCGCGCGCATTGCGCAGCTTGCCGTTGTGGAACACGTACGGGCTGTCCAGCGGCACGCCCTCGGTCAGGCAGACGTGGCGGAAGGTCGGCCGGGTGCGGGCGTCGATGTATCCCTTGAGCCTTTTCAGCGGCTCCCAGACCTGGGCGCATTCGGCAAACAGATCCCGGAAAGGGGATTCGGCGAGATCGAAAAAGGACCCTGTGGTCAGCATAACCGGCTCCTTGGTGGTCTGGGACAGGCGGCGGGGACTGGCTCTCTATATTGATGCACCACCAATTATTCAAGGGAAATTTTCTTTGCCGGACGGGCAGGTGCGTCCGCTTGACTTCGTTCGGGGTCATGTTTACTGTCAACCGACTGTCCAGAAAGACGTTCCATCGCCCCTGAGCGATATGAAGGAGGAATAACGTGGAATTCGACGATTCACTATCGACCAGCATGGGAGATTTCGGGGAGAACACCCAGGACCTGGAGATCCCCGAGTCCCTGCCCATGATGGCGGTGCGTGACGTGGTGGTGTTCAACTACATGATCATCCCGCTCTTTGTCGGCCGGCCCGGATCCATCGAGGCGGTCAACGAGGGGCTGAGCAAGAACAAGCTGCTCATGCTGGTCACCCAGAAGGATCCGACCAAGGACGACCCGGAGGAAAAGGATCTGTACCGCGTGGGCATGGTGTCGATGATCATGCGCACCCTGAAGCTGCCCGACGGCCGCCTGAAGGTGCTGGTGCAGGCCATCTCCAAGGCGCGGGTGCGCTCCTTCCAGCAGCAGAAGCCGTTTTACCGGGTGGAGATCGACCTCATCGAGGAGCCCGAGACCGGCGAGATCACGGTCGAGACCGAGGCGCTGATGCGCACCGTGCGCGAGCAGACCGAGAAGATCATGAGCCTGCGCGGCCTGCTCTCCTCGGACCTGATGATGATCATCAACAACATCGAGGAGCCGGGCCGGCTGGCCGACCTGGTGGGCTCCAACCTGCGCCTGAAGATCGCCGAATCGCAGAAGATCCTCGAGACCATCGACCCGGTCGGGCGCCTGCGCCTGGTGGCCGACCTGCTGCACAAGGAACTGGAGGTGTCCACAGTCCAGGCCAAGATCCAGTCCGACGCCAAGGAGGAAATGTCGCGCAGCCAGCGCGAGTATTTCCTGCGCGAGCAGATCCAGGCGCTCAAGCGCGAACTCGGCGACGAGGACGGCTACTCGCAGGAGATCGAGGACCTGCGCAGGCAGCTGCGCAAGAAAAAGATGCCCAAGTACGCCAAGAAAGAGGCGAAGAAGCAGCTCAAGCGGCTGGAGATGATGCACCCCGACGCCTCCGAGGCGACCATCGTCCGTACCTACCTGGACTGGTTCCTCGACCTGCCCTGGAAGGAGTCGTCGACGGACGTGCTCGACCTCAAGGTGGCGGCCGACATCCTCGACGAGGACCACTACGGGCTCGACCGGATCAAGGAGCGCATCCTCGAATACCTGGCCGTACGCAAGCTCAACGAGAATACCAAGGGACCGATTATCTGCTTTGTCGGTCCTCCGGGCGTGGGCAAGACCTCGCTCGGCCAGGCCATCGCCAAGGCCATGGGGCGCAAGTTCTACCGGCTGTCGCTGGGCGGCATGCGCGACGAGGCCGAGATCCGCGGCCACCGGCGGACCTACATCGGTGCCCTGCCGGGTCGCATCCTGCAGGGATTGAAGAACGTGGGCACCAACAACCCGGTGTTCATGATGGACGAGATCGACAAGATCGGCGACGACTACCGCGGCGATCCCTCCTCGGCCCTGCTTGAGGTGCTCGATCCGGAGCAGAACAACACCTTCTCCGATCACTACATGAATCTGCCGTTTGATCTCTCCAGGGTCATGTTCATCACCACCGCCAACCGCAGCGACACCATTCCCGGGCCGCTGCTGGACCGCATGGAGGTGATCCAGCTGTCCGGCTACACCCTGGAAGAGAAAATGGTGATCGCCCGCAAGTACCTGCTGCCCCGGCAGATCGGCGAAAACGGCATCAAGGTCGGCCAGATCAAACTGGACGATGCGACCATGGAGATCCTCATCAAGCGCTACACCCACGAGGCCGGGGTGCGCAACCTGGAGCGGGCCATCGGCAAGGTCTGCCGGAAAATTGCCCGCAAGGTGGCCGAGGGCGGCAAGGGCCCGTACGTGATCTCGGAAAAGACGGTGGAAAAGTACCTGGGACCGCCCAAGTTTCTGCCCGAATCCCTGCTCGACACCAGCGGCCACCCGGGGCTGGTCAACGGCTTGGCCTGGACCGAGGTCGGTGGCGAACTGCTGCACATCGAAACCTCGGTGCTGCCCGGCAAGGGTAAGCTCCTGCTCACCGGCCAACTGGGCGAGGTGATGAAGGAGAGCGCCCAGGCGGCGCTCAGCTACTGCCGCAGCCGCAACAAGGCGCTGGGGGTGGAACCGGAGTATTTCGACACCGTGGACATCCACATCCACGTGCCGGCAGGCGCCATTCCCAAGGACGGCCCCTCGGCCGGCATCACCATGACCACGGCGCTCTTTTCCGCGATCAGCGGCAAGGCGGTGAAACCGCGCCTGGCCATGACCGGCGAGGTGACCCTGCGCGGCCGGGTGCTGCCCATCGGCGGCCTCAAGGACAAGGCCCTGGCCGCCCTCCGGGCCGGCATCGACAAGGTGATCATCCCCGAGGAAAACCAGAAGGACCTGGTGGAGATCCCGGAGGAGTTGCGCAAGAAGATCCATTTCTTTCCGGTCGGTCACATGGACGAGGTGATCGAACTCGCCCTGGGCAAGATTCCGCGCCGGCGCAAGCAGGCAGCCACGGACCAGCCGGAACCATGAACCGGCGATGTGGCCGACTGAGCCGGTCGGCCTCGGGGCAGACCGGCGATGCGTAGGCTGCTTGTCGTCCTGCTGGCCGCCGCGCTCATCGCGGCCGGCGGGGCGGGGCTCTGGTTTTGGTCCTACCTGACCACCGCCCCGGACGGGCGGGACGAGGTGGTCGTGGTCATCCCCCGGGGGACCGGGGTGCGCGGCATCGGCGCGATCCTGGCCGCCCGGGGGGTTCTCGGGGATGACATCCGCTATCTCGCCTATGTGCATTTCGCCGGGCTGACCACCCGTCTCAAGGCTGGTGAATACAGCATCCCCGCCGGTCTCACCCCCCCCGAAGTTTTGCAGCTGCTCGCCACCGGCGCCACCCTTCGGCACCAGGTCACTGTTCCGGAAGGGCTCCGGCTCGAACAGGTGGCGGATATCTTCGCGCGCGGCGGCTGGGTGGAGCATGACCGGTTCCTCACCCTGGCCCGCGACCCAGGCTTCATCGCCGAACTGGGCCTCACGGTGGAGCACCTCGAGGGCTATCTCTTTCCCGAGACCTACACCCTGCTCCGCCACGAAACCGAGGCCGCCTCGGTGTTGCGCCTGATGGTGGCACAGTTCGAGCGCGAGTGGGCGAAAATCCGGCCCGCCCAACAGGGGCCCATGACCCGGCACCAATTGGTCACCCTGGCTTCGATCGTGGAAAAGGAAACCGGTGTGGCCGGGGAACGGCCGCTCATCGCCCGGGTGTTTCTCAACCGGCTCGCCCGCAGCATGCGGCTGCAGTCGGACCCGACCGTCATCTATGGTCTTGCCGACTTCTCCGGCAACCTGACCCGGAACCACCTCCGCCAGGCCACCCCCTACAACACCTACGTGATCCCGGCCCTGCCGCCGGGACCGATCTGCAGCCCGGGCCGAGCCGCCCTGGAGGCCGTTCTGCGCCCGGCCGAGTCCAACGCCCTCTACTTCGTCTCGAAAAACGACGGTACGCATGTGTTTTCCACCAACCTGGCGGACCACAACCGTGCGGTCCGCGCCTACCAGAAAAGCCGCTAGTATCCTGGCGACCTCCGGTTCGGTCGACCGGGGAGAGAACGGATGGCCGCCGCAGCAACCGGGCCGGAGCATGCAAGGCTCTTCGCCGGCCGGGCGCCTCGGGCGGCAGGGCCTGTGCTGGAGGCAAAATAGTGCGGTGTCAAGGGGGGAGGGGCATCAAATTTCTTGTTTTTAGCGGAATTAGTGTTATCTTCGCGCTCAGGAGTAGACCTTGAAGGGTGTGAAGTGCCTTTTTTAGGGAATTTTATCTGTAAAAGCGCTGCATTACCTGCAAGGCAAAAACATTCAGCCCAATACAAGGAGATCTAGGGAGCGATGTTGAAAGGAACAGTGAAGTGGTTTAACGAGTCCAAAGGTTTTGGTTTCATTGAGCAGGAAGAAGGCAAGGATGTCTTTGTCCACTACTCTGCAATAGCTGGCTCAGGCTTCAAAACACTCAATGAGGGCGACAAGGTGCAGTTCGAGATCGTTGACGGGCCCAAGGGGCCGGCAGCGGCGAACGTCACCAAACAATAATCGGGTAGTGCATCGAGCCCGGCAGGAGATCCTACTCCGCCGGGCTTTTTGTTTGTCCGGTCGGGCGACGACACCGGCACCGCCTCAACAGCGGGTGCGGTGCGGGCCCCGGCCGCTGTTCCTCTCTCCCCTGCGGTTGTGTGCGCCCTCGTCCGGTCGGTCGCAGGACCGGCACCCCGTGCCCCCACCTCCTTCCCCCGGATCCTGTTCACCGTGAAGATAGCTCTTGCGCAGACCAACCCGGTCATCGGCGACTTTGCCCGGAACCTGCAGTGCGTCCTGGATCGCGTCGATACGGCCAGGCGGGCCGGGTGCGATCTCGTTGTTTTTCCCGAACTGACCCTGTGCGGCTATCCACCCCAGGACCTGCTCGAGCGTACCGCCTTCCTCGACGCCCACGACCGGGTCCTGGCTGAACTCATCCACCGCTTGGAGGGGATTACCTGCATCGTCGGGGTGCTCGAGCGGAGGACCGGTCCGGGCAAGCCGCTCTACAATGCCGCCTTTGTCCTGGAAAAGGATCGCATTCTGTTCCGGGCGCGCAAGCAGCTCCTGCCCTCCTACGACGTGTTCGACGAGACCCGGTACTTCGAGCCCGGCGAGGTGTCCACCATTTTCCCGTTGACCGGCCTGCACTGCGGCCTGACCGTGTGCGAGGACATCTGGTGGAGCAGCCAGGCCTACCCGACCAACCCGCTCAAGGATTTGGTGCTCGGCGCGGTGGTGCCCGACTGTCTCATCAATATCTCCGCCTCGCCCTACCATCATGGTAAGCTTTCCGAGCGACAGGAGATCTTCGGTCGGCTCTGCCGGGAGAACAACCTGCCGCTGCTCTACGTCAACCAGGTGGGCGGCCAGGACGGCCTGATCTTCGACGGCCACTCCCTGTGCCTCGACGCCTGCGGCCGGACCCGGGCGGTGGGCCGGGGCTTTGCCGAGGACCTGCTCATCGTCGACAGTGACGACTGGCATCGGCCGGGGCCGGACCAGCCCCTCACCGATTCCGTTGCCCATGTGCACGAGGCCCTCGTCCTCGGCGTGCGCGATTACCTGCACAAGTCCGGCTTCACCCGGGCGGTGCTGGGCTTGTCGGGCGGCATCGATTCGGCGGTGACCGCGGTCATTGCCTGCCAGGCCCTGGGACCGGAAAACGTCCTCTGCGTGGCCATGCCCTCGCCGTACACCTCCGCCGCCTCGGTTGACGACGCCCGCCAGCTGGCGGCCAACCTGGGCTGCGACTTTACCGTGATCGCCATCAGCGAGGCCATGGCCGCCTACCGGGATGCCTTGGCGCCCCTGTTTGCCGGACTGGCGGAGGACACCACCGAGCAGAACATCCAGGCGCGCATCCGCGGCAACCTGCTCATGGCCCTGTCCAACAAGTTCGGCCGGCTGCTGCTGTCCACCGGCAACAAGTCGGAAATGGCGGTCGGCTACTGCACCCTGTACGGTGACATGAGCGGCGGCCTGGCGGTGATCGCCGATGTGCCCAAGACCATGGTCTACCAGATCGCCGGACTGATGAACGCCCGACAGGAGATCATCCCCCGGCGCATCATCGAACGGCCGCCCACCGCGGAACTCAAACCGGACCAGTACGACCAGGACGACCTGCCGCCCTACGAGGTACTCGACGCGGTCCTCCACGACTACCTGGAGGAAGGCCGGGACATCGCCGAGATCGTTGCCCGGGGAGTGGATGAACTGCTGGTTCGGGACCTCGTCGGCCGTATGCAGCGCAACGAATACAAGCGCAAGCAGGCGCCGCTGGGCATCAAGGTGACCACCAAGGCCTTCGGGCCGGGACGCCGCTACCCGCTGGTGCAGGGGTTCCGCGAATGAGAGGGCCGGCGGACGTCGGCCCGGTCGCCTCCGCAAGCACGGCTGTCCTTGCCGCCCCCTGTGCGCCACCTTCCCGGGGCGCCGGCTCCTGAGGCGAAGTCGCGATCCATGGCCCGTACCCCGCGTTCCCTCCTGTCCACGCTCATCTTCCTGCCCTTCGTCATCCTGCTGGTCGGCTACCTGGTCTTCCGGGAGCAAACCGTGGAGCGACCGCAGCAGTTGGCGGTGACCACCGACGGCCGGGTGGAGATGTGTCTGAACTGCCACACCCGGGAAAAACTCGACGGCGCCCACGACACCCTGGTGGTCGGCTGTTCGCCCTGTCACCTGGGGGATCCCCTGGCCATCGGCAAGAAGGAGGCGCACCGGGGCATGGTCCTCAACCCGGGCGACCTGCGGGTGGTCGAGAGAACCTGCAGCGTCGAGGGCTGTCACCCGGCCGATGCCCACAAGGTGAAGAATTCGCTCATGGCCACCAACCGCGGCATTCTCGCCACCCTGCTTTATTACTGGGGGGAACGGGAGCACCAGAACGCGGACATCTCGGTGGAACAACTCCTGAAAACTGGCGAAACCTCGCTGGCCATCGATTATTTCCGCAAGCTCTGCGCCACCTGCCACCTCTGGAAGCAAAAGAACGACCTGCCCGGTGCGCCGGCCTTCTTCAACGAAAAGGGCGGCGGCTGCTCCGCCTGCCACTACGTGCTCCCTCCGGGCGTGCCGCGGAACACGGTGACCAGCGAGGTGCCGCCGCCGGCCACGGAAGAGGAGCGAAGGAACCGGCCGCACCCGCTGGTGGTCAAGCAGGTGCCCGAGGACAACTGCATCCGCTGCCATAACCGTTCCGGCCGCATCGGGCTTTCCTACGTCGGCCTGTTCGAGGCCGAGGGCTACGGTACGCCCTACGAGCAGGGGGACCTGTCCTCCCGGAGGCTCGCCGGCGGTCGGTTCTACCTGGAAATTGCCGAGGACATCCATCATGCCAAGCAGATGGCCTGCATCGACTGTCACACCCGCGACGAAATCATGGGTGATGGCACAAACTACGCCCATTACGAAGAACAACTGGAAATTACCTGTCAAAGCTGTCACGATACAACGCCCGGCCTGACCCGCAAAGGGAACCGGTTGACCAACGTCACGGCCGAAAACGGCCGATTCGTGCTCACCGGCAAGATCGACGGCAAAAAACGGGAGTTGCGACCACCCAAGGACCTGGCCTGCAGCGGGTCGTTTCACCGGCGGGTCACCTGCGAGGCCTGTCACTCCACCTGGGTGCCGCAGTGCTACGGCTGCCATGTGAAGCGCGACAAGCGGGAAACCCACCTGGACAAGCTGACCCTCCAGGAGACGCCGGGCTGGTGGGAGGAGGGTCGATCCTACATCCGCTACGAAAAACCCATGCTGGCCGTGTGGGCCGACGAGGTGGTGGTGGTCACCCCGGGCTGCCAGGATCTGGTGACCCTGATCGATGAGAAGGGTGAGCACGAGGGCGGGTTCAACCGCTTCACCATGGCCGCCATCAACCCGCACACCATCCAGGCCAAGGGCAGGGACTGCAAGGACTGCCACGCCTCGCCGAAAACCGTCGGCCTGGGCGAGGGGACCGTGATGAAGAAGGACGGGAAATGGTCGTTTCACCCGGTGGACCGCGGCGTGCACAGCGGCGGGGAGCGGACCCCGGGATTCGACCGCTTCGTGGCCATCGACGGCACACCGTTGCAGCACGGTTCACGCAAGGACCTGCGCCCGTTCAACGGCGACGAACTGCACCGGATCCTGCGCGTCGGCCTGTGCCTCGACTGCCATCGCGGCGCCGACGACCCGGCCTACCGGAACTACGACCCGAAACGGCCCTGCCCGGTGTTCACGGAGCCCTAGCGACGCCTTCGCTTGCGAATTAAGCCATGGCGCTGTTTTGCACTTGTGAAAAACCGCCAAAAACAGTACAGCGCACTATTTTTTTGACCGCTGACAGTTCTTCCCGAAGGAGCACCCTGATGTCGTTTGAAACCATCGTTCTCGCGGACCGGGTTCTGCAGGTTCCACCCTCGCCGACCCTTGCCGTCAACGCCAAGGCCAAGAAACTGCGCGCCGCCGGCGCCGATATTCTCAACTTCAGTGTCGGCGAACCGGACCTGCCCACGCCGGCGCACGTCTGCGCGGCCGGCAAGCAGGCCATCGACGATGGTCACACCCGCTACACCCCGGTGGCCGGCATTCCGGAACTGCGCCGGGCAATCTGCGACAAGTTCCGCACGGAACAGGGCTGGGAGTACGAACCCGGCCAGGTGCAGGTCTGCTGCGGCGGCAAGCACGGCCTCTACAACATCTTCCAGGCCCTGCTCAACCCCGGCGACGAGGTGCTCATCCCGGCACCGTACTGGGTCTCCTACCCGCCCATGGTGCAGCTTGCCGGCGGCACACCGGTGATCGTGCCGCTGAAGGAAGAAAATGATTTCGACCTCGATCCGGACACGCTGGCCCGCTACGTGACCGGGAAAACCAGGGTCATCGTGCTCAACAGCCCCTCGAACCCGAGCGGTGCTGTCTATTCCCGGGCCGCGCTCGAGGCGGTGGGCCGCATGGCCTTTGAAAAGGGCTGGGTGATCGTCTCCGACGACATGTACGAGGATCTGTACTACGGCGAGGGCCGGATCCCCCACATCCTCCACACCGACCCGCGGCTGGTGCGGCAGACGATCATCTCCAACGGCGTGTCCAAGTCCTTTGCCATGACCGGGTGGCGCATCGGCTATTCGGTGGGCCCGGCCGAGGTGATCGCGGCGATGAACAAGATCCAGAGTCAGTCCACCTCCAACCCGGCGGCGCCCTGCCAGTACGCGGCCCTGGCCGCGCTCACCGGGCCGCAGGATTTCCCCCGCCTGCTGCGCAAAACCTTCCTGCCACGGCGCAAGTATTTTGTCGAGGCGCTCAGGGCGATCGATGGGGTAAGCTGCATCACGCCCATGGGCGCCTTCTATGTGTTCCCCAACTTCTCCGCCTATTTCGGCAAGACCTTCAACGGCAAGGTGATCGATGGCTCCGTGGCCCTGGCCGATTACTTTCTCGACGAGGCCCGAGTGGCCACTGTGCCTGGCGCCGCTTTCGGCGCGGACGCCTTTGTCCGTTTCTCGTTTGCCACCTCCATGGAGGTCATCGAGGAGGGCATGGAGCGGATCCGCAAGGCCCTCGCCGCCCTGCGCTAGTACCCCCCGCGAAGGGTTCGGGCCGATGGCTTCCGCCGCCCGCCCGGTTCCGCGGCGTTTCCCTGATTTTTCACACAGCCCGGGTCTTCAGGCCCGGGCTTTCTTTTGGCCGCCGGTCGTTCCGGCAAAGCGGCTCTCTGCCAGCAGGGTCTGCAGCTTCCACGGTGAGGACAGGCATTCCCTGCCCAGGTGGTGCTCGGCCACCAGTTCACAGAATTTGAGAAACTCGGCCATCAGCCGGGTGATGATCTTGTCCTTGTGCTGGATGATCCAGAACTGCCGGCTCATGTCGATCCCCTCGATGGGCAGGATCTTCAGCCAGCCCTCCTCGGCCTCCCGGCAGACGGTGAGCATGGACAGGCAGGCCGCGCCCACCCCGGACTCCACCGCCTTCTTGATCGCTTCGGTATGGCCGGTCTTGGTGACGATCTTCAGCATCGAGGCGTACCGGCCCAGTTTCTTGGTGAAGATCTCCGCCGTGCCCGACCCTTCCTCGCGCATCACCCAGGCCGTTTCCTTGAGGTCCTCGGGAATATGAAAGGCGCTGCGCCCCGCCAGTTTATGGTTCGCGCTGACAATGATGCCCAGTTCGTCCTCGAACCAGCTGGTGGCCAGCAGCGAGTCCACGTTGATGTCCCCCTCGACGAACCCCAGGTCCGCCTGGCCGGTGGCCACCATCTTTTCCGCGGTCATGGTGTTGACCACCAGCATGTTGATGTGCGCCTCCGGGTGCAGCTGCATGAAGGCGCCGATGAGGTAGGGGAGCACGTAGTTGCCGATGGTGGAGCTGGCCGCTATTTCAAGGACGCCGGCGATCCGGTCCTGCTGCTCGGTGAGGATGGTTTCGATGTTGGCGACCTGGTGGAGGATCTGCTTGGCCAGCGGCAGCAGGTAGCGGCCGCGGTCGTTGAGCAGCAGGCTGCGGCCGTGCCGGTCGAACAGCGGGCCGCCCAGTTGGTTCTCCAGTTCGCCGAGGGCCATGCTCACCGCCGACTGGGTGAGATGCAGCTTCTTGCTCGCCCGGGTGACCTGCTGGGTTTCGGCCACGGCAATGAAAATTTCCAGTTGTCTGAAAGTAATAGACATACCTTCCTGGTATCAGTCGGTTTGAATGGAGTCATGATTGATGGACTCGTAAAAACCTCGACCGCCATTTCTGCCTAATTCAAGCCGATTGGTGGGAAACTTGGCGCAATGCAACGATTTTCCGGGATCGTTGCCAAACAAGCTCTTTGAAAAGGCTCCAACCGGCCAGGAGAAGCCAAAGCAAGCCCCGATGAGGCCCCTTTGGGTCGTTTTTCCGCCCCCGGTACCTGCTCGCCCTCAATATGTTCAGGCCGATGGCCTTCATGATGGCGGCGAACCGCACGGCTTTCATGCCGCGCACGCGAAGATGTTTGACACCGGTGCGCCGATCGAATTCCGACATGGTCGCCTCGACCCCGGCCCGATACCGATATTTTTCTCTGAACGTCGGGCTGTCCTCCTCCTTTCGTCGACGGGCCAGACGGATATCCTTGTCGGTGTAGCGGTAGTAGCAGGCCTTTTTCCCGCTGGAGACGGGGCATTGGTCAAACACGGGGCACGCCAAGCAGACCACCATCGGGAAGACAGCGCTGTAGCCTGATGTCGTTTTCTTCACCTCACCGGGTGCCGTCCCCTGCGGGCAGGTAAGAATCCTGCCCTGGTCATCCATGGTGAACTCGGCAAGATGGAATTTCTTCTGATTGCCCGGCAGGGCCGGGGCGACGACCTCCACCTGATGTTCCTGCATGGCCGTCTCGCAGTTGCTGTCGCTGCCGTAGAGGGAATCGGCCAATAATTCCCGGGGCAACATCTCCTGCCGGGCCAGTTGTTCAAGGGCCGGCAGAAGGGCGTTGGCATCATGCTGATCCGCGGATTCCACCGCCACCCGGGTGATCAGGGCAGGCCCCTGGTCATCGGTGGCGGTGAAGCTTTCCACAACCTGCACCTGGTAGCCCTGACCCTTGTGGCTGCTGTAGCCGGCATCCGGATCGGACGGGTTTTGCAGTGAATCGGAGGACACGTCCTTGTTCGGGCGGGCAACGGCTTTCTTGCCGGAGGCGGCCGTGGCCTCTTCTTCGATGACGCACTGTTCGGCAAACAGACGCACCAGCAGTTTGAAACTCTGCATGCCTCCGACCTCGGGTACGGCGGCAAAACGCTCGGTGAGGAGCAGCACATCTTCGGCCAACTGATCCAGCGTGCGGCTGGACTCGGTGGGCTTGACCATGGCAAACAGTGACGCCTGCGATTTATTCAGATACCGTTCGGTCAGCGGTTGATCGAGTTGGTCGAAGAGATCCCGGTGGTGCCGCTTGAGGTTGACTAGAAACTTTTTGATCGTTCGGACAAACAGGCCGATGCGGCCAAGATTGCGCATGTTGGATTTGACATGCACCGAGTCCATGCGCTGCCTGCTCAGATCGGCCTTGAACAACGTGGCGAGAATCTGCAGGGAAGACTCGAAGATCTCGGTGTAGCTCTCGTCGGTGGCCAGGTGGTCACGCATGGTCCACAGCGTCTTGTGGCTGATGTAGGCGACCGTGTCTGAGGCGGCGGTGATGTTGAGGGCATAGTGCCACTGGATATTGAAACAGAACTGCTCCACCGCCTCCCGGTCGGTGCAATCATGCATCTGCTGGAGGACCATCAGCCCCATCATCGCGTACAGTTCCTTGGTGGGCCGGCCCTGGCAGTCATGATAATGCCGGCGCAGGGACTCGACGGGCAGCTGCGGGAGTATATGCTGCTGAAAAAGACCCGCCCAGGAACTGTCCAGGAGCTTTCGTCGCTTGGGTCCCAAATGCGCCCAAGGATCGACGATGTTGAGCTGTTTGTGGTTTTTCACATGAAACATGATGCCGTCTCGCATTGTGTTGATATTGCGTAAAATAATAACAAAACGCACGGCCCACGGCAAGCGAAATGTAATATTTTCCCGTGTAAAATTGGCTAGTTAAGCAAAAATACTTTTTACGGGTCCATCATGATTGAAATTGAAAAAGCACCGCTAAACTACCATTCCGTGAAAATTGGTCAACGACTTTCCAGTTGAAATGGTACAGATTTATTGGCAAAAGGAAATTGCCGTTGAAGAATCATTCATTCGCATTATGCTTGACAGCGGTCGGGGTTTTCAGTAAAAAATAAAATTCCTTGATCAATTCGATCAATTTAGCTGATGCTTGGCGGGCTTCGCGATCGGTCGCACACGCGGTGGTCCGCCTCGCTCGCCAACGGCTGGCTGGCAGGAGGAAGGAATGGATCAGGTCGTGCTCACCAACATCATTTATGTGGCCATTTTCCTTGCCGGAGCCCTCGCCTTCGGACTCGGGCCGATCATCATCGTCTACCTGCTCAGCCCCTCCTCCCACACCCGCCAGGCCGCCGGCCGCGTTGACCAGCTGATCGAATGCGGCATGGAGCCCATCGGCAGCGCTTGGATCCGCTTCGGTATCGTCTACTATCTGTATGCCCTGATTTTTCTCGCCTTTGATGTTGATGTCCTCTTCCTCTTCCCGGTGGCGGTCGCCTACAACGACCCGAGCCTGGGAGCCTGGGATTTTGTCGAAATTCTGATCTTTGTCGCCATTTTGTCGCTGGCCGTGGTCTACGCCTGGCGCAAGGGAGTGTTCACGTGGGAGAAGAAAACGTACCAACGTCCGTAGTCCAGTTCGCCCAGCTCGATACCCTGCTGAATCTCTGCCGGGCCAACTCGCTCTGGCCGATGACCTTCGGGCTGGCCTGCTGCGCCATCGAGATGATGTGCACCGGCGGGTCCCGCTTTGACATCTCCCGCTTCGGCGCCGAGGTGTTCCGGCCGTCGCCGCGGCAGAGCGACGTGATGATTGTCGCCGGTACGGTCAACAAGAAACTGGAACTGGCGGTCCGGACCCTCTACGATCAGATGCCCGAGCCCAAGTGGGTGATCGCCATGGGCAACTGCGCCATTTCCGGGGGGCCGTTCAAGGTGAAGGAAAATTACAATGTGATCGAAGGGGTGGACAAACTCTTCCCCGTGGATGTGTATATCCCGGGCTGCCCGCCGCGGCCCGAGGCCCTCCTGGAGGGTATCATGACGCTCGAGGAAAAGATCACCGGCAAACGGCGCTGGCCGCGCGTTCAGGCCGGCTGCTGAGGGAGGGCAGGGCATGGACCTGACGGAGACCACCCGCGCGGCCCTGGCCGCGCTTTTTCCGGGAGCAACCGCGCCAGCGGCGCCCGCGACCGAGGATGAAACGACCAGCGCTGCGGCCGAGCCGGCGCCGCTCGGGGTGAGCGTGCTCGACCCCGCCCGTGCCGGTACCTGGCTGGCGGTGCACTGCCGGCCCGATCAGGTGGTCGAGGCGGCCCGCATCCTCGACGGGCAGGGCTTCTTCCTCGAGTCCATTGCCGGTGTCGACTGGCCCGACAGCGGCCAGATGGAAGTGCTCTACGACTATAACCGCCTGGGCGGCGCAACCTGCCGGGTGCTCGTTCATGCCCGGGTGGCCCGGGATGAACCGGTGCTGCCGACCATCTCCTCCGTCTTCCCGGCCGCCGACTGGCACGAGCGGGAGACCTTCGACTTCTACGGTATCCGCTTCGAGGGCCATGCCAACCTGATCCGCATCCTCCTGCCGGAAGATGCCGATTTCCACCCGCTCCGCAAGGATTACCTGCCATGAACGTTCCCGTTCACCTGCGGCCGGACGAGACCTTCGTCCTCAACCTGGGGCCGCAACATCCGGCGACCCACGGGGTGCTGCGCGTCAAGCTCACCATGGACGGCGAATACATCGTCCAGGCCGAGCCGGTGCTGGGCTACATCCACCGCATGCACGAAAAGCTGGCCGAGGCCGGCACCTTTGCCCAGTTCATGCCCAACACCGCGCGCATGGATTACCTGCACGCCCTGGCCTTCAACCACGGCTGGGCGCTCGTGGTGGAAAAGGCGGCCGGCATCGAGGTGCCGGAGCGGGCGGAGTATATCCGGGTGATCACGGTCGAACTCAACCGCATCGCCAGCCACCTGCTCTGGTGGGCCGCCTTCCTGCTCGACCTGGGCGGGTTCACGCCGCTGCTCTACGCCTTCGACGACCGCGAGCAGATTATCGACCTGCTCGAGCGGGTGACCGGGTCGCGATTGACCTACTGCTACATGCGCTTCGGCGGGGTCTACAACGACATCGACGATGAATTCATCACCGGCACCCGCGCCTTCATCCAGCGGCTGCGCGGCCGTCTGCCCCGCATCTACCACGACCTGGTGACCCACAACATCATCCTCATCAAGCGGATCAAGGACATCGGCTTCGTCAGCGCCGAGCAGTGCCGCCGTTACGGCGCCACCGGCCCGGTGGCGCGCGGATCCGGGATCAGTTACGACGTCCGCAAGAACGAACCCTACTCGGTCTATCCGGAATTCGATTTCGACATCCCGGTGTTCCCCGAGGGCGACTCCATGGCCCGCTACATGGTGCGCATGCACGAGATCGAGCAGTCCCTGCGCATCATCGAGCAGGCCCTGGACAAACTGCCCGGCGGGCCGGTGATGGGCAAGGCGCCGAAAATGCTCAAGCCCGAGGCGGGGTACTACTACTCGGCGGTGGAGACCGCCCGCGGTTCGCTCGGCCACCGGCTGGTCTGCGACGGTGGCAAGAACCCCTACAAACTCAAGCTGCGTTCGCCCACCTTCTCCAACCTGAGTCTGTTCGGCGAGGTGGCCGAGGGCATGCTGCTGGCTGACGCCCTGGCCTTCATGGGCAGTCTGGACCTGGTCATCCCCGAGATCGACCGCTAACCGAAGGGGCCTGAAAGCGTATGGAAACGAGTATCTGGCGAGCCCTGTTCTACCTGGTGGGCATCATGGCCTTTGCCGCGCTCAATGCCGCCTACCTGGTCTGGTGCGAGCGCAAGGGCGCGGCCCGCATCCAGCGGCGCAGCGGCCCCACCGAGGTGGGCTACGAGGGATTGCTCCAGCCGCTTGCCGACGGCCTCAAGCTGATGTCCAAGCAGCTGCTGGTGCCCAGGAGCGTGGACGGCATCATCTTCCGGCTGGCGCCGGTGCTGGCGATGATCCCGGGCATCACCTCCCTGGTCGTCATCCCCTTTTCCGGCAACATCCAGGCCCGGGCCATGGAGCTTTCGCTCCTGCTCATCTTCGCCCTCGCCTCGCTCGGCATGATCGCCATCCTCCTCGGCGGCTGGGCCTCGGGCAACAAGTACGCGATCATCTCCTCGGCCCGTGCCGTGTCCCAGAACCTGGCCTACGAGATCCCCATGCTGCTCACCGCGATCACCGTGGTCATGATCTCCGGATCCATGAACCTGCGCGAGATCGCCCTCGACCAGCAGGGCGGCTTCTGGCAGTGGAACATCTTTCGCCTGGAGAACGGCCACTTCCTGACCATGTGGGTGTCGTTCATCATCTTTTTCATCTGTTCGGTGGCCGAGACCAACCGCGCCCCCTTCGACATGGCCGAGGCGGAAAGCGAACTGGTGGCCGGCTACATGACCGAGTACGGCTCCATGGGCTACGGCCTGTTCATGATGGGCGAGTACATCAACATCGTGGTCGGCGCCTGCCTGACCGCCACCCTGTTCCTCGGCGGCTGGGACTGCCCCTTCGGCCTGACCTCGGGGGTGTGGTGGTTCATCCTCAAGATCTACATCCTCATCTTCACTGTCATCTGGATCCGCTGGACCTATCCCCGCACCCAGATCTACCGGCTGTTGAACCTGAGCTGGAAGATCCTCATTCCCTTTGCCATGGCCAATCTGCTGATTACTGCGGCCCTGATCAAGGTCTTCTGACATGAACAGCTACTGGAGCGACATCATCAACGGCGGCAAGAGCCTGGTGGTCGGCCTGGGCATCACCGCCCGGGAGTTCTTCAAGCCGGTGGTCACCGAGCAGTACCCCTGGGAGACGCCCACCATGCTCCCGCGTTTCCGCGGCCACATCGAGCTGATCGGCAACGAGGAGACCGGCGCGCCGAACTGCGTGGTCTGCGGCATGTGCCAGCGGGCCTGTCCGTCGAACTGCATCAGCCTGGACGGCCAGAAGGCGGAGGGCGGCAAGGGCAAGGTGCTCACCCGCTACATCCTCGACTTCACCAAGTGCAGCCTTTGCGGTTCCTGCGTGGAAAGCTGTAATTTCAATGCCCTGCGTTTTTCCAGGGAGTACAACCTGGCCAGCTTCGACAAGAACGATTTTGTCATGGATCTGATGAAACGGCTGGAGGACCAGAATCGATGCAAGCACTAGTCTGCCAGCCGGCCGTTGCCCCGCAGCTCTTTTCTGCGGAGGGCGTGGTCGGCGTCATTTTCCTGTTGACCGTGGCCCTGGTGCTGACCGGGGCGATGATCGCGGTCAACGCCCGGCGCCTGGTGCGGGCCGTCGCCGGCCTGGCGATTTGCTTCACCGGCCTGGCCGGGGTCTACTATTTCCTGCTCAGTCCGTTCCTGGCGATGATGCAGCTGCTCATCTACGTCGGCGCGGTATCCATCATCATCGCCTTCGGCATCATGCTGGCCACGCCCGAGGAGAAGACCTCCGCCGGGGCCCGGTACCGGTCGCCGCTGGCCGGGCCGCTCGCCTGCAGTGTCGCCGCCCTGATGTTCGCCGCCATGAGCCTCCTGGCGGTGCGGACCGAGTGGCAGGTGTTTCCCCGCCGGAACGCAGGCGACATCAAGGCCGTGGGGTTGGCCCTTCTGACCGAGCACGCGCTCGTCTTCGAGCTGATCTCCCTGCTCCTCTTGCTGTCCATTCTCGGCGCCCTGGTGCTGGCCTACCGAGGGAGGAACTGACCCGATGCATGTCCTGAACCTGTACAACTGCCTCTCCACCTACCTGATCATCGGCGCGCTGCTCTTCGCCTTCGGCGTCTACGGTCTGCTCGCCCGCCGCACCGTCATCGGCATGCTCATCTCCGCCGAGTTCGTGCTCGCTGCGGCCTCCACCAACCTCATGGCCTTCAGCCGCTTTGTCGCGCAGGACCCGGCCACCGGCCAGATCTTCACCCTGTTCATCATGGCCGTGGCCGCCGCCGAGGCCGCCATCGCCATCAGCATCATGATAGCCGTCTACCGCAACTACAAGTCCATCGACAACGATGATCTTGTCGATCTGCAGGGGTAACCGGAGAGAATGTCCATGCAAGCCGCTTCTGTGACCGCGCCCGTCGTCGAGAGCGCCACCCTGCTGCTGGCGGTGATCATCCCGCTCATCGGCAGCCTGGTGGTCATGACCCTGAAGAACAACCCCAACCTGCGGGAGTTCGTCTCGTCCTGCGCGTCGGTCCTGCTGTTCCTGGTCGTCCTCTCCTTCATCCCTGCCCTGAAGGCCGGCGAAACCCTCACCTACACGCTGTTCCGGCTGCTGCCCGGGCTGTCCATCACCCTGCGGGCCGACGGCTTCTCCATGATTTTCGCCCTGGTTGCCTCGTCCCTGTGGATGATCGCGGTGTTTTATTCCATGGGCTACATGCGTGCCCATGACGAACACTGCCAGACCCGCTTCAACGCCTGTTTCGCCCTGGCCATTTTCGGGGCCATCGGCGTGGCACTGTCGGACAACCTGCTCACCCTGTACCTGTTCTACGAGATCGTCTCGGTCTGTACCTACCCGCTGGTTGCCCACCACCAGGACAAAGAGTCCTACGAGGGCGCACGCAAGTACATCGTCTACCTGACCGCCACCGCCAAGTTTTTCCTGCTGCCGGCGCTGGCCCTCATCTACGTGCTGGCCGGCACCCTGGACTTTCCCCACAACATCAGCACCGGCATCATCCCCGCGGACGCCACCGGCTGGGTGGTGACCATGCTCTACATCTTCTGCCTGTTCGGCTTCGCCAAGAACGGCGTCATGCCGTTCCACCACTGGCTGCCCGGGGCGATGGTGGCGCCCACCCCGGTTTCCGCCCTGCTCCATGCCGTGGCCGTGGTCAAGGTCGGGGTGTTCTGCACCACCCGGACCATGCTCTACGTGTTCGGCGTGGACACCATGCACCGGCTCAACCTGGGCATCCCCACCGCCTACTTCGTCGGCTTCACCATCATCATGGCCTCGGTGATCGCCCTGTCCAAGGACAACCTCAAGGCCCGGCTGGCCTATTCCACGGTCAGCCAGCTGAGCTACATCATCCTCGGCGTGGCCCTGCTCACCCCGCACGCCATCGAGGGCGGAATGATCCACATCGTCAACCATGCCTTTGCCAAGATCACCCTGTTCTTCTGCGCCGGCGCCATCTACATCGCCGCCCACAAGAAGGACATCTCCGAGATGGGCGGCCTCGGCCGGACCATGCCCTTCACCTTCGGCGCCTTTGCGGTGGCCTCGCTGTCCATGATCGGCGCGCCGCCGGTGGCCGGGTTCGTGTCCAAGTGGTACCTGCTGGTCGGCTCGATGGAGGCGCACCAGGTGGGCATCCTGCTCATCCTCATCGCCTCCACCGTGCTCAACGTCGGCTACTTCGCCCCGGTGACCTACAGGGCCTTCTTCGGCAAACGGCCGGCGGGCGAGGTGGAGACCGGCATCAAGGAGGCCCCGATGAGCATGCTTGTTCCCCTGCTGATTGCGGTCACCGTGTCGGTGATCATCGGCATCTTCCCCAATTTCATGATGCAGTTTGTCAGGATGGTGACAGGATGACACATCTGATTGCCTTTCTCCAGGCCAACGAAAAGAGTGTGCGAGCCGTTTGCTGGGCGCTGCTGGCGGTGTTCGCCGGTGCGACCTTTTTCGTGGACAACCACCACGCGCACACCTGGGTCGAACGGCACGTGCCGTTTTTCTGGTCGTTCTTCGGTTTCGGCGCCGCCGCGGTGATCATCGGCGCGGCCCGCTGGCTGGGCCGTTCCGGCATCCAGACCGGACCGGAGGTGTACGGCTGTGCGCCTTCCGCCACCTGCGAGGACGAATAAATGGAAGCCGGATTCATCCATCCTTCGCTGCTCCTCATCCTGGGCGCGCTGTTCATTCCCTTCCTCCAGGGACCGCTGCGACGGCCGTACCTCCTGCTGGTACCCCTGCTGGCCCTGGCCGCGGTCATCCTTAACGCGGCCCAGCACGGTAATTTCGCCACCTTTGCCTTCCTTGACTGGCAGCTGGTGTTTGGCCGGGTGGACAAGCTCTCCACCGTGTTCGCCCTGATCATGGCACTGATGGTGGTGATCGGCACCATCTACGGCCTGCACGTCGACCGGGCGGTGGAGCACATGGCCGCCTGGTTCTATGCGGCCGGCTCGCTCGGGGCCATCTACGCCGGCGATTACCTGACGCTGTTCCTCTTCTGGGAGATGATGGCCTTTGCCTCGGTGTTCCTTATCTGGTTCCGCCGCGGCCCTCAGTCGATCCCGGTCGGCTACCGCTACCTGCTCATCCACACCATCGGCGGGGTCATCCTGCTGGCCGGCATCATGCTCCGCTACCAGGCCGTGGGCAACATCACCTTCGACCTGATGGATGTGGCCAACCCGCAGCCCTACACCTGGCTGATCATGATCGGCCTGGGCTTGAACGCGGCCCTGGTGCCGCTGCATTCGTGGCTGCCCGAGGCCTACAGCGAGGCCTCGTTCAATGGTGCCGTGTTCCTGTGCGCCTTCACCACGAAGACCGCGGTCTATACCCTGGCGCGGGCCTGCGCCGGCATGGACATTCTCGTGGTCGCCGGCGTGGTCATGGCCCTGTACGGCGTGATCTACGCGGTGATGGAGAACGACATCCGCAAGCTGCTGGCCTGGTCGATCGTCAGCCAGGTGGGCTACATGGTCGCGGGCATCGGCATCGGCACGGACATGGCCATCAACGGCGCGGTTGCCCACGCGGTGGTCCACATTCTCTACAAGAGTTTATTGTTCATGGGCACCGGCGCGGTCCTGTACATGACCGGTAAGACCAAATTCACCGAACTGGGCGGGCTGCACGCGAAGATGCCCATCACCTTCCTGTTCACCGCCATCGGCTGCCTGTCCATCTCCGCGGCCCCGGGTTTCGCCGCCTACGTGAGCAAGTCCATGATCATCGGTGCCGGATTCGAGGCGCACCAGTACTGGGCCGCCTGGCTGCTCATGTTCGGCGCCACCGGCACGTTCATGTACAATGGTCTCAAACTGCCGTACTACCTGTTCTTCGGCCCGAACAACTGCAGCCAGGACACCTGGCAGAAGGCCGCTGACCCCACGGCCAACATGGTCTTTGCCATGACCCTGGGCGCGACCCTGTGCGTGCTCGTCGGCATCGCTCCGAACGCGCTCTACGGTCTGCTGCCGCATGCGGTCGACTACACGCCCTACACGGCCTACCACCTGGTGGAGACCTTGCAGCTGCTCGGCTTCGCCGCCCTGGCCTTCTGCCTGCTCAAGCGCTTCATCGAGCCGGTGGACCGCATCTGCGTGGACATCGACTGGCTCTACCGCATGGCCGGCCGCGGCTTCCTCTGGCTGGTCAGGCGGCCGCTGCAGTGGTGTGATACCGCCTGGGGCGAGGCCTACCGGGTGGTCGGCCTGCATTCCCTGATGACCTTGAGCCGGTTCTGGAGCTGGTTCGACTGGCACGCCATCGACGGCGTGGTCGACGGCCTGGCCCGTTCGGTGCGCGCCCTGGGCGGCCGGGTCCGCCTGCTGCAAAGCGGCCAGATCCAGATGACCCTGTTCACGGCCTTCTCGCTGGCCGCGATCGTACTCGTCACCTACATCTTCTTTCAGCTGTCCTGAGGGGGAAGGAGCGAATGGACCAGTTACAGATCAGCGGGGGATTTCCCCTGCTCAGCCTGCTCATCTTCCTGCCGCTGGCCGGCGGACTGGTGCTGCTGTTTGTCCGCGGCGAACAGTTCGCCCGACTCTGGGCCCTGGGGGTCACCACGCTGACCGCCCTGATAACCGTCCCCCTGCTGGTCGGCTTCGATCCGAGCACGGCCCGCTACCAGTTCGCCGAGTTGTACGCCTGGATCCCCCGCTTCAACATCCAGTATGTGGTGGGCGTGGACGGCATCTCCATCCTGCTGGTGGCCCTGACCACCTTCATCATGCCATTCTGCGTGCTGGCCTCGTGGCAGTACATTCAGCACCGGGTGACGCCCTTCATGTTCTGCCTGCTGATCATGGAGACCTCCATGGTGGGTGTTTTCGTGGCCCTGGATTTCGTCCTGTTTTACATCTTCTGGGAGTTCATGCTCATCCCCATGTACCTGCTCATCGCGGTCTGGGGCGGACCGCGTCGGGCGTACGCGTCGATCAAGTTCTTTCTTTATACCCTGGCCGGTTCGGTGCTGCTTTTGGTTGCGCTCATCGCCCTGTACCTGAAAACGGGCAGCTTCTTCATCCCGGACATGATGTGGCAGGAGTACTCGCTCACCTTCCAGGTACTCGTCTTCCTCGCCTTTTTCCTGGCCTTCGCAATCAAGGTGCCGATGTTCCCGTTCCACACCTGGCTGCCGGCGGCCCACGTCGAGGCGCCGACCGCCGGTTCGGTGATCCTGGCCTCGGTGCTCCTGAAAATGGGTACCTACGGCCTGGTGCGCTTCTGCCTGCCGATCACCCCGGATGCCACCATGCTGCTGGCGGTGCCGATCCTGTGGCTGTCCATCGCCGGCATCATCTACGGCGGGTTCACCGCCCTGGCCCAGCAGGACATGAAAAAACTGATCGCCTACTCCTCGGTGGGGCACATGGGCTTTGTCACCCTGGGCATCTTCGTGCTCAACACCCGGGGGCTCGAGGGTGCCATGCTGCAGATGATCAACCACGGTGTCACCACCGGCGCCCTGTTCCTCTGCGTGGGCATGATCTACGAGCGCACCCACAGCCGTGAACTGGCCCTGGCCACCGGGGTGGGCCGGTACATGCCCTGGTATGTGACCTTCCTGACCTTTTTCTCGCTCTCCTCCTTCGCGTTTCCGGGGACCAACTCCTTTATCGGTGAATTCCTGGTGCTGGCCGGGGCCTTCGAGTTCGACCCGGTGGTGGCGCTGGCCGCCATCCCTGGCGCGGTGCTTGCCGCCGCCTACATGCTGCGCATGCTGCAGAAGATCGTCTGGGGCGGTACCGCCAATCCGGACCAGTCCCATCTCTTCGACCTGAGTAAACGGGAGATCGTCGTGCTGGCGCCGTTTCTGCTCTTTGTCTTCTGGATCGGCCTGGGGCCGCAGCCCTTCGTCGATCTGATGCACGTCTCGGTGACCAACCTGCTCGATCAGTTGCACACCTGGCAGGAGGGCCACCGGGTCGCGCTGGCCCTGTGGCGGTAGACCCGGGCGCACGGACCCTGCCAACCAAACCAGCGGCCCGGATACCACCGGCGGCTGGCATCGAGGAATCGAATACTAAGGCGATATCATGGTTATCCTACCCGAACTGGTGCTGCTGGCCGGAGCGCTTGCCTTCTTCGTGATCAGCCTGGGCAAGGCGCCCGAGGACAAGCTGGTGCGATCCACCGCCCTGCTGGTGGGCTTCGCGACCTTCGCGGCCGCCGTGCTTGCCTTCAACTCCCAGGGCACCCTGTTTCACGGTGCCTACGCCATCGACCGGTTTTCCCAGCTGTTCAAGCTGCTGATCGGCTTCGCCCTTGCCCTGATGCTGGTGTTCTCACGCAACCACAAGGATATCGAGTCCCGGGTGCGGCCGGAATATTTCCTCTTCCAGCTGCTCAGTGTCCTCGGCCTGATGATGCTCGTGAGCGCGGTCGAACTGATTCTCATGTTCGTTGCCCTGGAACTCTCCTCCTTTGCCCTCTACCTGCTGGTGCCCATGCGTGATGACCGCAGCGGCGTGCGCATGCAGATGGAGGCGGGCATGAAGTACATCCTCTTCGGCGTCATGGCCACGGGCTTCATGCTCTACGGCATGAGCTACCTGTTCGGCCTGACCGGCACCACCTCGCTGGCCGGAATCACCGCGTTCCTGAGCGCCGGGACACCGCAGCCGGCGGCGGTGGTGGCCGTGGTCATGATTCTCGGCGGCCTGTTCTTCAAACTGGCCGCCTTTCCCCTGCATTTCTGGGTACCCGACATTTACCAGGGGGCGTCCAACGAGACCACCGCCTTTATCTCCACCATCCCCAAGATCGGCGCGGTGGCCGTGCTCATCCGCTTTTTGGCCCTGCCCTCGGGGCACCCGCAGTTCCTGGTCCACCTGCTCGCCGGGGTGGCCCTCTGTTCGATGTTCTACGGCAACCTGAGCGCGCTCGTGCAGAAGGACATCAAGCGGATGCTCGGCTTTTCCGGCATCGCCCACGCCGGATTCATCATTCTGGCTCTGCTCGCCCTGAACGGCGAAGGCTATGGCCTGGCGATCTACTACATCGCCGGGTATGTGCTCATGAACCTCGCCTGCTTCCTGGTGATCAGCACCGTGTCCCAACGGGGTGAGAACCTGCGCATCGAGGACTTCAACGGCCTCTACCGGCGGCAGCCGCTCCTGGCCTTCATCCTAGCCGTCGGGCTGTTCGGCCTGGCCGGCATTCCGCCCTTTGTCGGTTTCATGGGCAAGTTCATGATCCTCACCTCCGCCCTGCGCGCCGACCAGCTGGTGGTGGTCTGCCTGGCGGCCATCAACACGGCCATCGCCATCTTTTACTACCTGAACGTGGTCAAGGCGGCCTACACCGCGGACCCGGAGAACCGGCCGGCGGTGACGGCGCCCGCGTCCATCCAGGCGACCGGTGTGGTTCTGGTGACGGCCATCGTCCTGCTCGGCGCCCTGCCTTCCCGCCTGGTGGAATATGCCTGGGCGGTGGTGCAGTCCATGCTCTAGGCGCGCAGACCGGAAACGGCAAAAGGGGGATTCCGCCAGCGCGGAATCCCCCTTTTTTGTACCGACTGGTGGTTTCGGCCGGATGCTAGACCAGCTGCTCCAGGCCGGGGGCCGGGAAGGCGGCACAGAGGTCGCGCACAGCGGCTGCGATCTCGGCCTGCAGGGCGGTGTTGCCGGGGTCGGAGACAATGGCGTCGATCCATTTGCCGATCTGCACCATCTGTTCCTCCCGGAAGCCGCGCGAGGTGACTGCGGCCGACCCCAGGCGGATGCCGCTCGGGTCGAAGGGCTTGCGGGTGTCAAAGGGCACGGCGTTGTAGTTGAGCACGATGCCGGCCGCGTCCAGGGCCTTGGCGGCAATCTTGCCGGTGATCCCCTTGCTGGTCAGGTCGATGAGCATGAGGTGGTTTTCCGTTCCGCCGGTGACCAGGTTGAAGCCGCGTTCCTTCAGTGTTTCCGCCAGGGCCCGGGCGTTGGTGACGATCTGGGCGGCGTACCGGCGGAAGCCCTCGGTGGAGGCCTCTTTCAGGGCCACGGCAATGGCTGCGGTGGTGTTGTTGTGCGGTCCACCCTGCAGTCCCGGGAACACGGCCTTGTCGATGGCGGCGGCGTGTTCCTGGCGGCAGAGAATCATCGCCCCGCGCGGTCCGCGCAGCGATTTGTGGGTGGTGGTGGTGACCACGTCGGCATGGGGAATGGGTGAGGGGTGGGCGCCGCCCGCCACCAGGCCGGAGAAATGGGCCATGTCGACCAGCAGCAGGGCGCCGCAGGCATCGGCGATCTCGCGGAACCTGGGGAAGTCGAGGATGCGCGGGTAGGCGGAGTGACCGGCGATGAGGATCTTCGGCCGGCAGGCCAGGGCCTGTTCGCGGATGGCGTCATAGTTGAGCAGGCCGGTCGCCGGGTCCAGGGAGTAGCTTTCGGCATGGAAATACTTGCCCGAGATGGACACCTTGGCCCCGTGGGTGAGGTGGCCGCCATGGGGCAGGGCCATGCCGAGGATGGTGTCCCCGGGTTGGAGAAAGGCCAGGTAGACCGCCAGGTTGGCCGGTGATCCGGAATAGGGCTGAACATTGACATGCTCGGCCCCGAACAACGCCTTGGCCCGCTCGATGGCCAGGCTTTCCACCTGGTCGATGTACTGCTGACCCTCGTAGTAGCGCTTGCCGGGATAGCCTTCCGAATACTTGTTGGTCAGCACCGAACCGGTGGCTTCCATGACCGCGGCGGACACGTAGTTTTCCGACGCGATCAGCCGGATCTTGTCTTTTTGGCGGATTTCTTCCTGATGGATCAGGTTGAAGACCTCCGCATCGCTTTGTTCCAGGTACCTCATATCGACTCCTTCTCTAGGACTGTGCTGGTCCGGACCCCGGGCAGGTCGCCGGAGGCCGGAACGGGTTGGCCGGTGCAGGTGCTGCTGAAATCGGGTTCGCCGTGGAACCGGTGGGCCGAGGAGGCCCCGGGCAGCGTTTCGTCGCGTCCGGGACGCGCCCCTTCCACCTGTTGCCTTACCTCCATGTTCCTCTCGACCGGCAAGGGGGAGGGGGCCGCGCCCCGAACGGGAAGTGCGGATGATAATCAACCCGAAGGAAGTTGCACAGCAGAAAATGATCATCCTGGAGCGGTCCGTGGCAATCCGGTGAAGCCCCCCCAACCGGTGCGCCGTTGCAATTCCGGCTGACCCGGGTATGCTTGCGTACGGACGGATCTGCCGCGCTGGCTGGTTGGCGGCTGCGGCGCACGATGTCCCCCCGGAGGGCTGTGCCCCTCTCCCCCATTTTGCTCAGGAGGTGTTCCATGCGTAGTTTCTTTGTTGTACTGGTCCTCTTCGTCGCCTCTACAGCCGCTGCCGCAGGCGGCCCGGTGTCGTACCGTGTCAACGGCGAGTCGTTCACCGGGTATTACCTCAGCCCTGCGGACCGGGCGCCGCTGGTGCTGCTCGTCCACGACTGGGACGGGTTGACCGACTACGAGGTCAAAAGGGCCGGGATGCTGGCGCAGTTGGGCTATGCGGTCTTCGCCGTGGACCTCTTCGGTACCGGTGTCCGCCCGACCGCGACGGAGGACAAAAAACGGCTGACAACCGGTCTCTACAGCGATCGGACACGGATGCGCGCCCTGCTGCAGGGCGGCCTGGAGGCTGCCCGGAAACAGGGCGGGAACATCGCCAACAGCGTGGCCATGGGCTACTGTTTCGGCGGCTCGGCCGTGCTGGAGTGGGCCCGCGCCGGTGTCGACCTGAAGGGCTTTGTCAGTTTCCATGGTGGCCTGGAAACCCCGGTGGGCCAGGACTACCGTGCGGTCAAGGGCGACCTGCTGGTTCTGCACGGCACCGCCGATGCGTCGGTGAGCATGGCGCAGTTCGCCGCCCTGGCCGAAACCCTCGAACAGCAGGGCCGGCGGCACGAGATGATCACCTACAGCGGCGCGCCCCACGCCTTCACCGTTTTCGGGACCGACCGCTACCGCGAGGACGCGGACCGGAAGTCCTGGCAGCGGTTTGTCGCCTTCCTCGAGGAAGCCCTGCGCTGAAACCAGTCATCGGATCGCCCGGCTGCCCGCCGGCCGGCCAAACGGTGCGCACGGGTTGTGGCGCAAGCCGGTTCGCACACCCCGCAGGCCGGAGGGAATTCGACAGCCGGCCGTTCTTCTGCGCTTGGAAAAATCAGGTCGGTGAGGTAACGTACTCGTTCAATTTTCAGCGCGGTTGCCAGAAAACGTGGTGGGGGCAGGCATGGGCCGTGCACCGCCGTCCGCCCCGAACAGGTGGCATCTGCTGCGGCGCCGCGGGACGAATGTCCGGGTTTGCAGTCGTCTTCAACCGCTTTCGAATCACAAGAATAGGGAAGGGAGCAGAATCGAGATGGTTACGCTATTTTGTTACGGGACCTTGCAGTCGCCCCTGGTCATGAAAGCCGTCACCGGACAGGCGTTTTCAGGCAAGGAAGCCACCTTGAACAACTGGGCGCGCTACCGGGTGCGCGGTTCCGAGTACCCGGGCATCATTCCGCAGCGGGACTCGTTGGTCACCGGTAAGGTGTACTGGGGACTGGACGAGGTGGCCATGGAAAAGCTGGACGAGTTCGAGGGGGACAAGTACGAGCGGGTGCTGGTCCAGGTGACCCTGGCGGATGGCAGTCTCGAAGAGGCCTATGTCTACGCGATCAGGGAGGACTGCCGAAAAATGCTCTCTTCTGACCCCTGGGATTTCGACCGTTTCCTCCAGAACGGACTGGAAAAGTTTATCCACTGGTTCGTGGAGGATCGGCGCGATCTGTTCGACCGGGGCGATCTCTGACCCGGCCGAAACATCCGATCCTGTTTTCGCCACCGGCAGGGACCTTGTCCGTCCCCTGCCGGTGGCTTTTTTTTGTCCGCCTGTTCCCGCCGTGGCGATTCGGTATTTCCTGGACGCCCGACCCTGCACCTGCTACAGAACAATCCGCCGGTCCGGGGGCAGGTCGGGATTGGCCCGGTAGAGCAGGGTCATCCGGCCGATGACCTGCACCACCGTGGCCCCGGTGAGGCGGCCGAGTTCCCGTCCCGCTGCGGATCGATCCACGGGGCAGTTCTGCCCGACCTTGATCTTGATCAGCTCACGCGCGGTGAGCGCTGCCTCGGCCGATTCGACCAGGGCCGGCGACACCCCCTCCCGGCCGATGTACACCACCGGCTCCAGGTGGTGACCCAAACCGCGCAGCCTTTTTTTCTGTTCCCCGGTGAGCAGGTCGTCTGCATCCAGCGGTTGTGTCATGGTAAGCTCCAAGAAAAGCCGCAAGCCCTGATGGGCGGTCGCGGGTCAGGTAAACAGGTTGGAGACGATCCGGTAGCCGCCCAGCCAGGTACCCACGGCCGAGCCCAGGGAGGTGAGCAGAAACACCAGGAAGATACGCAGCAGCCGGTTGCGCCACCAGCCGGCAGCGGTGGACAGGTCCCGGCCGGCTGCCTCGAACTCGCGGACAACGGGCGGACAGACGAGGATCTGGACAAAGGCGCAGACATAGCCGGCACCGATGAGCGGCGACAGGCTGGTGATGGGGGCTGCGGCAAAGGCGGCGAGAATGGTGGCCGGGTGGCCCAGGGCGACGAGGGCCCCCAGGGCGGAGGGGATGCCGTTGGCCAGCACCCAGTAGAGGGCGTTGGCCGTCAACTCGGCCGCACCGTGACGGACGCCGATGAGCAGGAGGGCAAGGACGATCAGCGCGGGAATGAGCCAACCCAGCAGTTTCCAGAGGCGGCCGACCGGGGCAATAGTGGTGATTTCCGCCAGCAGGCCGCTGTTGTCGTGGACAATGGCACGGCGGATGCCCTCCAGGTGCCCGGCCCCGACCACGGCCACGATCCGCTCACCGTGCGCCTGCCTGATCCGTTCGGCCATGTAGATGTCGCGCTCGTCGATGAGCACTTCCTTGGTGTGGGGCAGGGCCTGGCCCAACTCGTTGATCAGCTCGGAGAGCACGTCGTGGCGTCGCATGGCCGCGAGTTTTTCCTCGTCCAGTTCGGTCTTGTCGAACAGGGAGGTGACCAGCGAGGCGAGCAGATAGCCTTTTTTCAGGAAAGGGGTGGCGTGCCAGGCGCGGCGCAGGGTCACGCGCACATCGCGATCGCAGAGCTTCACCGGGATGTGCAGCTGTTCCGCCGTCTGCGCGGCGGCGAGCAGTTCCGTCCCGGGCATGACGCCCAACTGGCCGCCGAGTTTTTTCTGGTAGGCAGCCAGGATCAGGTTGACCAGCAGGGTGGCCAGTTGCCGGTTGCGGACCACTTGGCGGAGGTCGAGGTTTTCCCAGTTGCGGCGCTTCGCCAGGGCGGCGTAGCGTTTTTCGTCGAGTTCGACGCAGACGGTGTCGGGCCGTTCCCGGCTGATCACCTCCTGGACCAGGTCGGCCGACTGGCGGGAGATATGGGCCGTGCCCACCAGAAGCACGGTCTTGTCCGGCAGCGGTACGCAGACGACCTCCTCGGGGTAGGAACAGGACGGAAAGCTGGTTGTGGTCATGCGTTTCGTGGGAAGCAGTGAGGCGGGAACCGCGATGCGCGGCAGGGGCGGGGACGATGGCTGCGGTCCGGGTTGACCGTGGACAACAGGTGGCCCCGGGCACCGAAGACCTCTCGGAGAATGTGTCCCGCCCGGATCAGGCGCTGCGCATGGAGGTGGGAGGGCTGCAGGCGCGCCGGTCGTCAGGCCGGCGGGTCATCCCCTTTTCACGAGCAGTTTGTCACCCCGTGCCAGGTTGTTGTTGGGCAGGTTGTTCAGCTTCTTGATTTCCTGGGGGGAAATCTGGAACCGCTTGGCGATGTTCCAGAGCGTGTCGCCGTTTTTGACCACGTACCAGGTCTGCGCCGCCTTCTTTGCCTTGGGGATGGTCACCGCGGCGACCGCGACGGCAGCTTGTTTCTTGCCGGCGGCCACGACCAGGGCCGGTGCGGCAGGCTGCTTTTTGGCAACACGCTGCGAGGCGGGTGTTGTCCCTGCCTGTCTGGTCGCAGTTGCAACCGCAGGGGCGGTTGCGGCACTCTGTTTTTTGGTGGCGGTCAACACCGGCACACCACCCTGGCGCGCCTCCCGTTTCCCGGCTGCGGACACGATCGCTTTGGCCGGCGCTTCCGCTCCATCGACGGGTGCTTTGGCCACCGTGGCCAGCACGGTCATGGCCTCGGGAGCAGGCCGGTCGAGGTGGAGAGTGATCCGCTGCCCCGCCCTGACCTTACTCTTCTCCGTGATGGTGTTCCACTGCATGATCTCCCGCACCGACACCTGGTACTGGGAGGCAATGCGTGACAGGGTTTCCCCGGACCGCACCTGGTGGAGCACGGTCGCCCGCCGGTTGGCCGCGTCATTCCCGGCCAGCGCCTTTGGCTGCTCATCCTTCTTGAGGGCCAGCAGGGTGGTGGCGGTGGCCGGAATTCTCAGGCGCAGGCCCTGCTGCAATCTGGAGGAGCGCAGGTTGTTGGCCTTGAGCAGGGTGGTGGTGCTGATGTTGTAGTCCCGGCAGATCTGGGACAGGGTCTCACCCCGCTGCACCGTGTGGGTGAGGAACCTGGTGGTGGCGACAAGCTTGGCGGTGCGGGCGCGCTGGTACTTGTCCAGGTTGCCGGCGATCAGTTCCCTGGTGCCGGTGGGGATGCGCAGGGTATAATTGCCCTGTTTGGGTGGGGTCTGATTTTTGATCAGTTCGTTGTTCAGGGCGCGAATTTTTTTGAGCGAAGTATTGGCCACGGCAGCCACCGCCCCGAGGTCGGTACCGGCGGGCACGTCGATCAGTTCGTACTGCTGCGGCTTGAAGTACTCGATGTCGGTGAAGCCGTATCTTTCCGGGTTGCGGCCGATGATGATGGCCGCGATCAGTTTGGGTACGTAGCGCTTGGTTTCCTGAAAAATGCTGTCCGTGGCGGCGATCTCCCAGAAGTCCCTGGTGCCGTGATCGGTGATCGCGTTTTCGATGCGGCGCTCGCCGGCATTGTAGGCGGCCACGGCAAGGTACCAGTCGTCGAATTCGCGGTGCAGCTTGCTCAGGTACTTGATGGCGGCCCGGGTCGCCTTCTCCGGCTGGCGGCGCTCATCCACCCAGGTGTTGACCTGCAGGCCGTACCGGCGGCCCGTTCCCTCGATGAACTGCCAGAGTCCGGCGGCATCGGCGCAGGAGTAGGCGGAGGGGTTGAAGCCGGATTCGATCATGGCCAGGAAAACGAGATCCCGGGGCAGGCCGGCCTTTGCCAACTCAGTCTCGATGAACGGCCGATACCGGGCGGAGCGGGCCAGCCAGCCGGTGAAGTAATTGCGCTGCTTGCCCTGGAACAGGTCGAGGTAATACTGGACCTGGCGGTTGACGGTGATGGGGAAATCGTAGGCCGACAGATCGATGGCATTGGCCAGTGATCCGTTGCGGCCGCCGGCGCCGTACTCCCAGGCACCTGGCTGGCTGAGGGCGGCGATTTCCTCTTCGGCCGTTGCCTCGGGCTCGGCCAGGGACGATTCCTCTTCCTCGGAACTGAGAGCGACCCCGGTGGCAACGATGTCGTCGGTCGCGCCCTGCTGGTGGGCGGTATTTTTGCTGCGGGTCGAACAGGCGGAAAGCGAGGAGAGGAGCAGGAGAACGAGCAGGCCGGGAAGCAGACGGGGCAATATTTTCATAGGGTCTTATGGGGTTTGTGCAACCTTGTCCGTTTCGTGAAAGGATATTGGGCTTCTGCTGCGGGCGTCGCTGGCCGCGGACAGGGACAGGCCAGACACGGGTGACGCAGCGTTCTTTTACCACCAAAGGCGAAGGATTGACAAGAAAAACTCTTGGTCCGAAAATTTCCATTTGCACACAATTCTCAAGGGTTGCTCCACGATTCTGGATAACCACCTGAGCTTTTCCGGATTTACCGACAACCGCGACCTGGTGTCCGCCTTGCCCCCCGCTCGGCTTCAGCAGTCCCGATCCTCGCCGCAAGATACCGCAAAAACGGGTTCATACCTTATGTTTCGGCAGCCGTCTGGATGTCCTGTCGTCGTCGGCCGTGGCGGCCGGAGGCCAGCCCGCCGGGTCGAGCGGGGCCGGTGCGTGTTCTTTTACCGACAGAAAAAAAAATAGTTTTTTTCATGGAACATGATAAAAGCCAGCGATACGCGGTCCCTGTCCACCGTGCGCGGCCGCCGACCCAGGGCTGCGGCACCGGCGACAGCAGGGTCGCCCGGATGTCTCCCCGTCCCCGGTGTGGTCGCCGCAGCCCGCCGGGTTTTGCCGTCACCCCAACGGTCCTTCGGCCTGATATGCTCACATTCCTCCGCTACTCGTTTTTCGCCTTTCTTCTCTTTCTGCTGCTTGCCGCCGTGGTCTGCGCGGGTGCGGGCTATTACCTCGTGGTGGTCAACCCGGGCCCCGAGGTCGATGACGCCTACATCAACGACATTCTCACCCGGGAGAGCCCGGTCTATTACCGGGACGGCCAGACCCAGGTGGGTGTTCTTTTCGAGGGCATCCATCGCCAGTACCTGACCTACGAGGAACTGCCGACAACCTTCATCAACGCCCTGGTCGCCTCCGAGGACGATCAGTTCTTCAAGCATTTCGGCGTCGATATCCCCGGTATCGCCCGGGCCATGCTGGCCAATATCAAGGCCGGGCGGGTGGTCCAGGGCGGCAGCACCATCACCCAGCAGACGGCCAAGAATTTGTTCAAGCGGGAATCGCGCAGTATGCAGGCCAAGCTCAAGGAACTGCTCTACGCCCTGCGTCTGGAGTACAAATACCCCAAGGAGAAGATCCTCGAGTTCTACAGCAACCAGTTCTACGTGAGCGGCAACGGCCACGGCCTCGGGGTGGCGGCCCGTTATTTCTTCGACAAGGCACCCGGGGAACTGACCCTTCTGGAAAACGCCTTCATCGCCGGCAGTGTCAAGCGGCCCAACTATTACAACCCCTTCCTCAAAAACAACCGGGAGCACCCCGAGGAGACCAGGCAGCGGGCGAAGGAGCGCATCGGCTACGTACTCGGCAAGATGCGCAAGGCGAACATGATCAGCGAGGAGGAGTTCAACCGCGCCGGCGGCGAGGAAATCGTCTTCCACCAGGGGAAAATGGCCTACACCCCGAATACGGTCATGGACCTGGTCAAGGAGGGGGTCGGCGCACCGTTCATCGCCGCGGCCCTCGAGGAGAACGGCATCTCCAACATCTCCACCTCGGGCTGCCGCATTATCACCTCCATCGACCGCGAACTCCAGGCAAGGACCGTGTACGCCCTGCGCCGCCAGCTCTCCCAGCTCGATGTCAACCTGCGTGGCTACAGCCGGGCCAAAATTCAGGAGGAATACACAGGCCTCGACTACCCGGGCGACAGCGATCTCCTCGTCGGCGCCTTCGTGTTCGGCACCATCGCCGAGGTGGCCGGCACCGGGGAGGGGACAACGGTCCGGGTAGCGTTCGACGAGGGCGGGAAAACCGGTGTCATCGACCGGGCCGGCCTGGAGCGCATGGCCGCAGGCTTCACCAGGTACCGGCGGGGCGCCTGGGCCACGCCCGGGCCGGCGGACCGCAAGGCCCTGCTCGTCGAGTTGCGTGCCGGTGACCGGGTGTGTGTGAGCGTCCGCGAGATCGACGACCAAGGCGGACTGCACCTGGACCTGGAGCGCTACCCGCAGGTGGAAGGCGGCGCCTTCGTCCTCCAGGAGGGCGCCATCCGTGCCATGGGCGGCGGCATGTCCAACATCAACTTCAACCGCGCCACCAGCGCCCGCCGGCTGATGGGCTCCACCTTCAAGCCCTTCCTGTTCGCAGCCGCCCTGCAGCTCGGCTGGAACCCGGTGGACATGCTCAGCAACGAGCGCACCACCTTCACCTTCCAGAACCGTCCCTACGCGCCGCAGCCCGATCATGACAGCCCGTTCAGCGCCGTGTCGCTGAGCTGGGCCGGGGTGACCTCGGAGAACGTCGCCGCCGTCTGGCTGCTCTACCATCTCACCGATCACCTGTCGCCGGCCCGCATCCAGGAGCTGGCCCGGCAGTTGGACATGGCCCCCCGGGTGGAGAACGGCCGCACCGAGGATTATGCCGGCTACATGCGGCGCATCCGCGACCGCTACGGCATCATCGTGTCGCGCAACTACCTCGAGCATGCGGCCTTCACCAGCGCGGTGCGTTCCCTGCAGCCCGATTTCGTCTTCGATGATCGCCTTGACGAATACAAGCAGTTGCAGGGCATGCGCTACGACGGGGCATTCCTCGGCCTGAAGTCGCTGGTGCCCTCCCTGTTCAGCTACCGCCAGATCGTCGAGTCGATCCTGCGACAGGTCAACGCGGACAGTATGTTCGCCAACCCGGTGCCGCTGCCGACCTTGGCCGGCGGAAGGCTGGTGCGGGACACGGTGGGCCGGTTCATCTTCACCCGCCGGCCGCAGCTGCCGCCCAACTGGATGGAGATCGGTCCGCTGGAGCTGAAAGGGCACCTGTACGCGCTGCCGCCCGAGCAGGCGGCCGCCTTCTGGCAGCAGGGGGTCATGCTCGACGGCCTTGTCTCCGCCGCCACCGTGCAGATGGTGGACGAGCAGGTGCAGGAGGAGCGGTCCAAATTTGTGGTCGGCCGACCGTACACCCTCGAGATCCTCAGCGAGGTGCGCGACTTCCGCATCATGGTCGGGCTCCAGTACCTGGTCCGACTGGCCGAGGCCTGCGGCATCGACAGCCCCTTCGAGCCGGTGCCTTCCCTGCCGCTCGGGTCCAACGTGGTCACCCTGGCGGAGATCACCCGCATGTACGAAACGCTCGTGACCGGCAGCCGCCACGACCTTGCCGATGCCGCGGCCCTGGCGGGCGGCGAGGGCGACACCCAGACCGACCCGGACAGCGCCGCGATCATCGAGCGCATCGAAACGCCGGAAGGGCGGGTGGTGTATAGCCGCAGCGTGCACCGGGTGGAGGTGATCCATCCCAAGGTCGCCGCGGCGGTGAGCAACATCCTGCAGAACGTCGTCCCCCATGGCACCGGCAAGTACGCCTGGGAGAACGTCCGCCTGCGCAGCAGTGATCCGGCCCGCGACAAGACCCTGACCGGCATGAACCTGCACTACCCGCTGCTCGGCAAGACGGGCACGGCCAACGATTACCGCAACGCCGCCTTTGTCGGCCATGTGCCGGTGCTGAACGGCGACAACCAGTCTGTGCTCAGCCTGCGCGGCGGTTATACGGTCGGCGTCTACACCGGCTACGACACCAACCTCGCCATGGTCAAGCGCGGCACCCGGGTGAGCGGCTCGGTGGGCGCCCTGCCGGCCTGGTCGGACATCGCCCAGGCCATTCTCGACACGGAGCGGATCGCCGACCGCCTCGACATGGTGGACCTCGCCTTCAACGGCCTGAGCCTCCAGTATCCGGACGTGCAGCAGGTGTTCCTGCCCGTCGATCCCCGGGCGGGCGGAGCGCCGGTGCGGCTGGGATCGGCCTTGCGGCAGGCGATGGCCCCCTCCGGTCCGGCCACGCTCAGCTTCGGTGAGGTGGTCGGTGGCGAGCGGTTCGAGCCGGAACGACTGTTCGCACCGTTCTGGAAGACCCGCTGAACAGGGCGGTCGCCCTGCCGCCCAGGCGGCTCAGCCTTGCTGCGCCTCTGCGGTCACCGGCGGGAGAACGCCAATTTCCGGGAAGATGCAAGAAAGCGATTGTCCCGCCCCGCCTCATTTGCTATTTTCTTGCCTGTTTGCTTTTTTCTGAGCTTTCCAGCCGCCGGCGGCGATGGTTCGCCGGTCCGCGATGCGCCACCGTTCGAGTGACCGTCGGCCCCATTGCCTTCGGGCAGTTCGTTAACCACAGTGCACGGTTTTTGCCATGAACCTTTTGTTTGTCCCCCGACCCGCCTGGCAGTTGTTTGCCGCCTCCCTCCTGGTTGGCCTGTTCCTCTCCGGCTGCGCCGGCAGCGGCCGCTGGTCCGACCCGTCCGGCGGGCGTGAGCGGCGCGAAGCCGCCCTGCGTGACGGTGGTGTCGCGGTGGAGGGCGCTCGCGGCGACCTGCTGAGTCCGACGCTGACCTCGGTCAACAACCGCATCTACTCCTACGAGCGGAGGCTGGAGGAGTGGAAAAAGGTCGAGAAGAAGATGGCCGGCGCCACCACCGTGCCGCCGGACAAGGTCGGCCGGATGGAGGAGTGCCGGCTGCAGCTTCAGGATATTCTCAACGGCTACCACACGCTACGCAACCGGCTGCTCCAGGCGGGCCCGGTGGACGCGGGCCTGCTGCCGGCCGGTGAGTTGCTCCTGCAGCTCAACCGGCAGGATGTGGACTACCTCGAGGGTGGCTGCGGTCGGCTGCTGGCCGAGCTCGAGGCCGCCCCCGCAGCGCCGCCGGTCCGCCCCGCCGGACCGGACCCGCAGATCAAGGCGGCCTACGACAGCGCCGAGTACGACCAGGTCCTGAGCCTCTACGGGCAGCTGTCGCGGACGGCCGGGCAGCCGCTCGATCCGGCCACCGACTTCCTCTACGCGCAGGCACTGGTCAAAAATCACCAGGAGCCCGTGGCCCTGGGCGTGTTCACCGGGCTGCTCGACCGGATCCGCCAGCCGGGTCAGGAATCCATGGCCTTCCAGGTCATGCAGGCCGTTGGCGATCTCAGCTTCGGCCAGGGGGCCTATGACCAGGCCCGCCGCCAGTTCGAAGAGATCGTGCGTCTTTCCGCGGAACAGGGCCGCCGGGAGGAGTGGGCGGTGCAGCAGCTCGCCGCCCTGCAGCCGGGTGGGGTCGCGCCCGAGGAGATGCGGGAGTACAGCGCCCTGTTGAAGAACTACCTGGCCTTTGTGCCCAGGCGCGACGGCTATGCGGTGGTCGAGCAGGCGGCAGCCTTCCTCCGGGCCTTTCCGGGGTCACGGCTGGCAGCCAACGCCGCCTTCATGCAGAAGTCGGCCCGCGAACAGGCCGATTCCTGGCTCAATCGCGGCATCCAGCGCGTCGAGGCCATGGCCGGGGGACAGGTGGAGGCGGACGGCCAGGCCGCCAGCACCGGGACCGAACCGGGCACGGCCGGGACACCACCCGTGCCCACCGGCACACAGATTGCGCCCACCGACGGCCAGATGGCCGCACCTGCGGTGGATGCCGGACCGTCGGATGAGGAGCTGCAGGCCCGCTACGATCAGGGCGTGGCCGCGCTCACCGCCAGGGAGTATGACAAGGCCATCGAGACCTTCAACGGCCTGCTCGCCACCCCGTTCGCGGACCGCGCCCGTACCCGCATCGACGAGGCCGCCGGTCTCGCCGCCCAGGAGGACAGGCGGAAGGCGGCGGATCTCTTTGTTCGCGCCAACAGCACCGCCGATCAGGAAAAGAAGAAGAACCTGCTCCTGTCGTCCCGCAAGCTGCTCCAGGACATCCTTGTCAAGTACCCCCAGTCCGGCCTCGCCGACAAGGTGCAGCGGAACCTGAGCGGCGTCGAGCGCGCCCTGAAGGCCATCGACCCGTCCCTGTAACCGTCGTGCCGCTGCCCCGATGGGGCCGCGGGGGCAGGATCTTTGTCCTCCACGCCCCGTCCGTTGGAACCGCCTGCGCGGTGCTGATGGGCGGGGCGTTTCGCGTTTGCCCCGTTCGCCTGGCGGCGCGTGGTGCGCAAGGCAAAAAAAAGAGCCCTGTTGCCAGGGCTCCGGTACGGCGGACTGTGGGGGACACTGCCGGCCGGCGCCGCGGGCGACCGGCTGGCGGGGGCATCCGTCCTGTTTATCCCTTGTAATAGATGGTGATGTAGGTCGCCTTGCTTTTCGGTTCGGCGTAGACTTCCATGGTCGGGATCTCGGCGCGCCGGCCACCGGTCCGGTAGACCCTGTTCTCGCGGGTGATCACATCGTGGCGGGTGTCGCCGACAATGATCTCGCCGCCGGTGTTGAACACGATGCGGATGGATTTACCGTAATCCCAGCCCATCTTCGGGCTGACGAATTTCGGGCGGAGCACCTTGTCGATGGAGATGTAGCCGCTCTTCTGGATGACTTCGGTTTTCAGGGTTTCGGTCGTCGCCGCCGCGGCCTGCTGGGCGGCGCCGCTGGTCACGGCGTGCGCCGGCAGGGTGCCGAATTCGATCAGCGGCGATGTCCACTTGTCCGGCAGCATGCTGCAGCCTGCCAGCGCTGCTGCCCCCACCGCTATTTTCCGGATGGCCGCCCGTCGGCCGCTGTCAAGCGGTTCGCTTTCTGCTGCCGGCTGAATCGCTTGTCCTGCGTGCTCGTTGTGGCTGTCTTTCTGAGTGTTGCAGACGGTCATGCTTGTCCTCTTGATTTTTTGGTTGAAAAGGAAAAGGGCAATTGTTTCGCGACGATTGCATACTTTCATCCGGAAATCAAGGTTTATCGGTTATCTGGTTGGAAAAAAGTTCTTTTTCAGGTCGACAGCAGCGGACAGAAACCCCGTCCCGTGTCTCTGCAGCGCCTCGCAACGGGTTGTCGTTCAGGCCTTGGGCGATGCGGGGCGGCGGCCGCGGCGCAGCCGGAAGGCATGCCAGTAGGCGCGCACCCAGCGGAGCAGCATGCGCGGGTGGTCGATGAGGCGCACCCGCCAGCAGCCGGCGCCGGGCGCCCGACCGTAATGCATCTGCACCCACCAGCCGGACGGCCGGAAGGTGTCCCGCACGAAACCGGGAAGTTCCCGCCAGGGCACGGATCGCAGCCGTCGCTGCGGCCAGCCGCGGTAGGGCTCGCCCGGCCGGTCCGTGCTGGCTTGCAGGGGCAGGGGCCGCCGGCTGAGCACCTCGTCACTCCAGGGCGTGAGCGCGTGCAGGGCGGCCAGCACCGTGTCCATTTCCGGACAGAGCGCCCGCACGCGCGGCCACTGGATGGTGTCGACAAAGCGCTCCACCAGGCTCACCAGGTCGGCGACATGGATGAAGCGGAAGGGTTCGTAGGTGAGCGGCGGCCGGAAGCCGTGCAGGTAGACATGCACGAGCATCTCCTCCACACAGAGGGTGCGTGCGGGCACGCCGTCGACGGTCAGCTCCTTGGCCGTGTCCAGGGAGCGCTCCAGCGGCCAGCGCGGGTACTGCGGGTGCAGGGGCAGGAGGTTGCGGTGCAGTTCGATGGTCACCGGCAGACCGGCCACGGTTTTCACTGCCGGCGGCAGGTGGTAGTAGTCGGCCGGGATGTCGTGGCCGGGCTCGTGCGCATAGCCCAGGTCGAAGAGTACCGCCTCGGCCCGGGCGGCGTCCGCAGTGCCGACCAGCAGGTCCACGTCGCGCATCGGCCGCAGCCCCGGTTCGCTGTAGGCCAGGGCGGCCAGGGCACTGCCCTTGACCAGCAGCACCTCGATGCGTGCATCGCCAAAGGCTCGCAGTATCTCCCCGACCGCTTGGCAGCGGATGGCCGCGGCCCGTCGGTGACGCAGCGCCAGGGTCTGCAGCTGGCGGCGCGGGGTGTCCGGCGGAACAACCCCGAGGGCAGTGAGGTGTTTGTGGACGAGCGGCGCCAGTCCGTGCCCCTCGGCGGTTTCGACGAGCGTCTCCCAGGCCATCGGGTCCGCCTGCCAGGCGGCCAGCCGGCGGCCAAGCGACGCCGCCATGCCGGCGGTCGCCGTGTCCCGGGCGCACAGGCCAAGGAGGTGGCGGATCACGGCTGGGGCAGGGTGGCCAGCCACCGGTCGAGGAGTTCGTCCAGGCCCTGGAAGGAGCCGTAGACCAGGCGGACCGCCGGCACCGCGCGGGCGATTCGGGCGACCAGCGGAAAACCGTGGCCCACGAGGTTGCGGCCGTTGACGTTGCAGGTCATGAGCAGGGCGCTGGCCCGGGCGCCGGACAAGGGTTCGCCCTCCAGGGACGCGCCGGGCCGGTAGGCCGGGAAGAGGATCAGCGCCGGGGCCTGGGTGGTCGGGGCGAACACCGGGTTGAGGGTGCGGTGGGGCAGGATCAGCCCCTGGTCGTCCTCGAGCGCGACCGACTGTCCGGGGGGCAGCAGGTCCCTGGCGATGGGCGCCGCCCCATGCTTGAGGCACAGCGGCCGGGTGCAGGCGAGGGTCTGCAGCTCGCCCTCGGCCGGGACGAGGACGAGTTCGTCGGTCAGGTAGGAGCAGCCCCGGCTGGTCAGCCAGGCGGTGAGAGTGCTCTTGCCGGAACCGCTCTGCCCCGGCAGGAGAAGCACCCGGCCGCCGCGGACCACGGCCCCGGCGTGCAGGGCCAGGCCGCTCGCCTGCCCGGCGAGCAGCCGGAAGATGACCGCATCGAACAGCTGCGCCGCCATGGTGATGTCCAGCGGACCGAGGTGGAGGGGGATGTCGCCGTCAGCGAGCAGGAAGTTGTCCCCATCGGCCCGGAGCAACCGGAGCGCACCGGCCGGTTTTGCCCTGTGCGCGGCCCACAGGTCGGTGCACAGCAGGTCGAGGAACCCGGCCGCAGCCGGGTCGTCCCAGCGGAGGGCGATGCTGCGGCCGGCAAAGGAGATGGACCGTTCGGTCATGACCGCAGGGGCGGAGCGGGGCACGTTCAGACCAGCTCGGCGATGTCCCGCGTGACCAGGGCGGTGACCAGGTCGGTGACATCGGTGGCGATCTGCTCGCGGCTTTCCGGATAGAGGTCGCCCAGGGTGCGGATGATCTCCGTCACGCTGCGGGTGCCGTCGCACAACGCCCAGATGAGCGCGCCGGTTTCGTTGAGGAAGAACGAGGTGGTCAGGGTGGGGTGGTACACGGTGATTTCGTTGTCGAT
>Ga0265295_1001140_pt1 | contig 48314 bp, 43 predicted proteins | sample Munlansysbiofilm_FD_192503 | JGI IMG/M metagenome (GOLD analysis project Ga0265295, IMG submission 192503) | Leachate microbial communities from a municipal landfill in Southern Ontario, Canada - Methane capture system biofilm | ecosystem: Engineered > Solid waste > Landfill > Unclassified ...
AAAGCAGCGCCTGCAGGCTGGAAAAGGATTCGGTTTCGCGGCGGGTCAGCCATTGTGGTTGATCAAGCTGCCACCAACGCCGCAATCCGGGCAGCGGTCGCGGTGTCTGCGGCTCAAGTTGCAGGTGCAAGCGCAGCGGTGTGGTGGTGCTGATCTCGTTTTCTGCCAGTTCGGCGGACAGATCGATAGTCGGTATCTGCCGGTCACCGCAGAGCGATTGCAGCAAATTGCCGAGGGGATGCAAACGCACCTCCTCGCCTCGTTGTCTGAGCGGTCGCAGCAGCACCAGCTGGTCGCTGGCCGCCAGAATTGGTCGCTGCCAGCGCCGCAACAGGCTTTCATATTGCTGCCGGGGACTTTGCAGCCGGGCTCCCTGCCGGGCAAGATCTGTCAATTCCTGATGGCTCCAGGGCAGTCGCTGAGGCAGCCATGGCTCAATAAAGTCCCACCACAGCAGGCGCTGCTGATTGGCGATGGCGGCGCCAGGCGCGCGCAGGCTGGGAATGGCACCGAGTTCGGCGCGACTCTCCGGTACGGGTGTTCCGGCGGCGGTAACCTCTTCCAGCAGGCGATCAAGCTGTACCCTTGTGATACAACTCTGACCCAGGGCCAGATCGTCAAGACCTTGCTGCGCTTCACGGGCTTGGCTGGCAGCTGCCAACAGCAGGGTACGCAGGCCAGGTGAAACATTTTCGAGCTGTGCTCGCTGGCTCATCCAGCGGGCCAGACGGGCGCAGTGCTCAGCCAGCCGCTGCGGTGGTGCTCCGGTTGCCGGATCAAACCGCGGCAGGTCAAGCCAATCCGCCAGACGTTGACGCAGGTTCTTGATAGCAGCTGTGGCAGCCAGCCTATCCTTGGCCTGCTGTTGCAGATTTTCTTCCAGTTCGCTGATGGCCTTGCGCCAGGCGGCGCCTCCCAGACCAGGTGCCTGTGCGACCACGTCAGCCAGCCGATAGCGGGCCGGTGCCGGAACCGGGCAGATCGGGTGGGCAAGAAATTCCAGCAGACGACGCGGATCAAGGGGTTGCCAGAATAAACTCAGGGCCAATGGCAGAACTTGCAGCGGTGGCCGCCAGGCGCTGGCGTCACTGGCGCCAGTCAACGGATTGTCTTCGAGCCACAGTGTCTGATCAATGGTGGCCAGCGACTGTTCGCTGACCACCTGAGTGGCCAGCGCCTCAGCGCAGCAGGAGGTGGCCGGCAAATCGCTTCGCTGAATGCGACTAAGAGCGCGGGCGAGTAACCCCTCGTCGGGTGCGGTCAGCAGGAGCAGGCTACCGTCGTGGGCCGGAGTGAAGCTGCCTTTGTCGCGCAGGGCGCGTTGCAGGCGGCCCAGATCCGTGTCGGGTCTGGCCAGACAAAAGTTTTCCTCCGGCAGTTCCTGCCGTGCTCCCAGTTGTTGCAGAACCCGCTGCCAGAGCTGGGGAAACTCCGTCAGGGGATCAACCAGAACGACATCAAGTGACAGGGATGTCATTTCCAGGCGTTCGGCTATGGCTGCCAAGCGATCCGCAGGGCCGGGTGGTACCTGGCCTGATTGGCGCAGCGCTTGTTCCACCTCGGCCAGATCACGTAGACGCGGCGCACTGTCGGCGTCAGCTGTTCCGTCCCAGCCGGCTTCGATCCAGCGATCGCGCCAGTCGAGCAAGCTGTGGGCCAAAGCCAACGGATCGACCTGCAGCGAAGCTGAGTAAAAACGCGAACCGTTGTCGCATTGCCGCAATAGCTGCAGATAGCCGGTCAAACGGCGCATGATGGCAGGTTGCTGAACGCTCAAACCCAGGCGTGTTTCAAGCTGGGAGAGCATTCCCAAGGGACCAAGGCTTACCTGACCATGACAATCGTCAGCCGCTGCGGGGCGGTAGCCGTCAAGATCAAGACCAAAGCGAAGGTTAAGGCGCATGTCGGCTCCCATGGCAGTGATGGATAAAAGAGAATGCGTTGAGGGCGGTTGTCGTTTTGCGGCCTGTATTCTTACAATTCCGCCTGCCCGCTTGGTGCTGTGGGCTGAAGTGGGCGCAGATTCAGTCGTCTGACAGTCAACTGGCAGCGTTGATCAATCAGATTGACGATATCTGTAAGCACGGCATGATCTAGCCCCTCGGCGGCAAACCGGTAATGTAGTGCCTGCGCCTGTGCCGGCAGTTGGCGGGCAAGCTGAAGAAGCCGCTTTTTAACTTGTGAGGGTGAGAGCCCGGCAGCCTGTGCCAACTGCTCCCAATGGCGAGACTGGACCTCAGAAAACACATATTTGCTGCCGATTTTCATGGCCATTTTGTCGGTTAGATCAGCGTAAACCGCCGTCGACAGAGCGTCATAAAGCGGCGCTAGCGCCGCACCCTGCACGCTATAGATCAGTGAGAAATTTTTGGCGTGCGCATCCTGATTGCCAATCAGAGCATTGAAAATCGTGTAGTCCAGTAACCGCAATAGATGCGGGGCACTTGGTCGCGTCACTGCGCGCAACAGTCGAAAACATCGCGGCAGATCTGGCCCACCCTCATTCTGATACTTGTATTCCGGGGCAATCCCCAGCGCCTGACAAAAATCCTCCTGGTGCAGGCGTTGCAAAGATCCGTCGGGATGCCGCCAGCGATCGTAGCGTTCCACCAGCAGATAAGAGCATTGTTTCAGGCGAGTAATCGCAGCGCGGACAGCCGTCAGCTTCATTTGCGCGGCCAAGGCCAAACAGAAGCCCTCGTTGAATACGCTGCCGTCGACCCCGATAATGGCCGGCTTGAGAATGTGCGAGCTTGGGCTGTTCTGCAGTGGAAGACCGATACGGCCATCGGCTAGTACCACCGGCAGTTTATCTTGGGCACCAGCCAGGGACAGGCGCAGCCCTTGCTCTCCAGCCAGCATTGGCCGACGGGGTAGCTCAGCCAGAATTGCCAGCAGTTCTTCATCGCTCAGCCAGCGTACCGATTGTCCGGCGGGTGCTGCGCTTGGCTGGTGGCCAGGCTTAAGCAGGCTGACAGCCCCCGCACATTCGCCACCAATGCCGTCGAGCAAGGCGAAATCATTCTGGCGAGAAACCTGCAAGGCCTGAGCAATCAGGCGACGTTTGTCACCCTCAGGCAATAAACCTGAAAAGAAGGAACGCGTAGCTCTGTCGTCATAAGCTTCCTCTCTCAAGGGCAAGCTGTACGAAAGAGGGCAGGCACCAGGAGTCTGTAGCCATTGCGTTGTATAACAAAAACGGAGTTGTCCATCGATCTGAGTCAACTGACCGACGAGCTGATTTAGCAGCCAAACATCAAGAGTACGTTTCATTCCTGCGCCCCTGCTTGGCTGTCGTTCAGACCGATCACAGCTAGCGTTCCACCCAGAGCCTGAAGAACACGCAAAACATGCTCCAGCCGAACAGTGGGTTTGCCCGCTTCCAGATCAACGATAAAGCGGACACCGACACCCGCAGCGAGTGCCAGCTGAGGCTGGGTCAGCCCCAGTGCCTTGCGAGCATGTCTAACTGTGTCACCAAGCTTCACAGGTGTTTCTATCTGTGTTGTCATAGAAATTTCCTTTTCGGGAAATTTTGACTCTTGTTGCATTGGATTTCAATAAAATTAACTGATCGGGAAATTTTTGCTCTGTTGCAGCACATATTGCAAGCGGCTACTGTCGTCGAGGATGGATTTCGCCAGAAGGGCAAGTTAGCACAATTCCCAGACAGAAATTGCCGGCAGAGATGCCATCCATTAGCCAATCCGCGCATACAGGCAGCGCTGAAATCCAACAAAGGTTTCCCGGATCTTCGATATTCCGCCAAGCTGCTCGCCCGCATCATTCACGTTGCCGTATTTCAGCTGCAGCAGTGAGCTCCATAAGAAAAAAGACATTGATGCATGGAGAAAGTAACATCTCTCAGGCCGTTATGAGAGGCTCCCTCTCCGATCATTACCCACACAGAATAGCGAAGAGACCATAAAACTGAGCAACTCAATAACTATTATGTATTTTTATTTCATCAATAAAGCTTTTCAAAAATTCGTTGCGTGAAGAAAATCTTACAATATCACGATCATTTGCAAAATTATCGATAAACTCTATCGGGTTTACACTTTTCAAGTGTTCCGTAAAAAAAAATCTGACTTCATCACGAAACAATAATGCTGCCTCCTTCGAATATTTTCTGATAATTTCCAAATCAATAACATTTTCCTCTATAGGATACTGAAAAATAAGCAGTGGATTTTTAATGTGTGGACCCATGCCACACCAACCAAATTTTGGATATCGAGTCAAAAAACGAAATTCATTATAATATGATTGGTAGTAGGTATACATGGTTTGGTCTGAAGAAACAGTAATAAATATTGAATAAATAAAAAATGCTTTATGTATTTCGGTGTGCATTAATTTTAGTGATCGAATCAAATCGTTTTTGTAAAAAAAAGCATCCATGTCGATAAAATTATTATCTAAAGAACCTAATAACGGGGCTCTTGTGTGAAATGCAACAAAGTTGATTTTACAAACATCCTCCCTAAATATTTTTCTATAATATTTGCTTAACTCTAAATTCATTTTTGGCCATACCTTTTCATAAAAGTAAAATGTAAACTAGCATAACTATTTTGGTGGAATGATTTTTTATTTTTTATTTTATTTAATTTAGTTTTAAAAGCTGAAATAATTTTATTTATATTTACATCATTGTTTTATAAAAATTTTACCTATAACTTTTTTAACACTTATTTTCCAAAAAAACTTGTTATATCGAACCAGAACTCACGTTTGTAATAAATAGGATTTTCGCGACTGTCTTCCTGACTTACTGTCTGGTTTTCTTCGTTTAATAATTTTATTTGTTTTTCATCTTCTATGCTTTTTGCGGGTCCGATTATTGTTATTTCAAAAATCAGGTGGTCGTAATACTGATCGTCAATACCGAGCAATCTTTGGCTGATCAGTTGGTATTGGTGATCTCTGAACCAGTAGTCGCTTTCCGTGATTTCACTTTGGTTGCGGTTCTCAACAAAATCATATTCCACGCCAATTCCGTCAAACTCTTCACTGGAGTCAACGATGGCATCGTTTTTGTCGATAATGCAGGCATCTTCACGAGTGTATCCCCATCCGCCACGGATTGGCAAGTCAGGTTCCGGGATGAACTTATTATTCCAGGTTTCTCTCGGTGAAGTTTCACAGACAATAGGAAGTGGAATGGCCACAGAGGCTTCTCCTTTTTGGAAAAAAGGAGGCTGAAAATTTCAGCCTCCTGACGAATCTGATACCTGCTGCCTGGAAGGGCTACTAATTGAACTGCGGCGTTGCGACGCTACGGATGACCAGATGTTCTGGTGGAACATGCGGCGTCAGAGCGCCAAGGTCTGGATCTCTGAAGGCAACATCGCCGTAATAAACCACCTCGTAGCCCTTGGGACTGCGGAAATGGTAGATACCCTGGACACCGCTTTCGATTTCCATCCCCATATAACGGGTTTTGAGCTGAATCACGTCGCCTTCGAGGGATGTCACCGCGTAGGCATTGACGAATGCCTGTAAAAACTCGTCACGGGTGAGCCCTTTAGCCTGAAAGAGTTTTTCACGCACCGGCACGGACAGGCTGAATTCGACAACCCTGCCATCGGATGCGGCAACGGCGAACGGTCGATCAATGCTGTTTTGCGCCAAGACAAGTTGACCGTTGTGACGGTAGATGCGAAACGGGCTGCGCTGGCGTTGTTCCTGCTTTTTTTGCAGATGATCTTCCATATCATGAACTTTTACTCCCTGTGCGCTGGCCTCATACATACCCATAATCATCGCCATCGCGTTGGCAGCATCTGTGCCAGGCGCCATGCCGGGAGGAATGCCGGGGAGACTGGCAGGTAATGGACCGGCAATTTCCGTGGGTGCAGAATCAAACCCCATGGCTTCGTTCAGTAAAATCTGGGCGTCTTCCAATGGCATTCCCAGGTAGAAACCTTTGAATACAAAACTATCGCGGCAGTGTTGTTGCGCATCCTGACGGATGGTGTCCGGCGATTTGGCATGGGCGGAAACATGAAGCTGAATGCCGACTAACAAGGTCAAAATGAAAAACCAGAAACGCATGGAATTGATCCTTTCCGGAGAAATGCGCAGGATCCCCCTTCAAGGTCTGAGAGATTCCGCTTTGATTCCAATATCATTGCTAAACGGCCGTTGACGCGGTGAATCAATCCCTGGTTGTTTGTGTATTGGGTAAGCGTACCGGCGCCGCTGGCGCCAACATTTCAGTGTTCCGGCCATGATTGTCAGTGACGGTAATCGTCTGGACTTGTGGCCCTGTCCGCCTGAAAAGCCGGATTGCCCGCCGGTTCGGGTGGGATTCGCCTTCACCGCGCCAACGGTTGCGTTCGCGCAGGTTGCAGGTTGTTAAGATGCTGCGAGGGACATTCAGTCTGCGAGCAGGTCGCAGGACCAGTTCAGTCGTTGGATTCGGGTATCAATCTCGCGGTAGGCAAGAGCGCAATCATCCGCCTGCTTTTGCAGTCGCGCGACTGGGACCGTGCAGATAAAGCGAACTTCGCGACCGGAATGGCGCGGTGCACTGACGGTTCCGGCAGAGGCAATGGTACGCAACAGCACCTGCTTTTTCTGCAGCATTTCCCTCTGGCACAGCAAATCAGCCAGGCAACTGCCGTCTTCCAGCGACCTGCAATTGGTGCGGTTGATGCGGCAGATCAACAGCTCAAGCTGCTGGTAAAGCGTTTCGATGCTGGTGAGCAATTCCTGGGGATCTTCAGACGGCATGTCGCCTTCCTGAATGATCGCGACACGTTCCAGGCGTTTTTCCAGTTCGCGCAGACGCTTTTGCAGATCGACTCGTTGAATTAACGCTTCGGCAAGTTTCATATGCCCCTCCTGGGAAATTGTGGAGAATCCTTCTCCCTGCTGGTCACAGCAGAGATGAATCGCACGGGTTACGGCGGCCTTCTCGTCCTGCCTATGTCTTTTGATTCTAACTGCAGCTTGCGACAGATCGTGTCGCGTCGCACCGGCAAACAGGGACTCAACCGTTAACGGTCGCGATTTTATAGAGATCAGTTGTTGACGGAGGAGCAGGTGTCTTTTTCTGGTGCGATACCTGAGAGTTGATGCAGCAACTGCTTAAATTCCCTGGCCTCCGCACGAAAGCGCATATTTACCTGATAGGTGAGTCCGCAGGGACGGCAGAATGGAATTCGTAGAACATTCATGGCGGCTTCGAACAGCAGTACTTTCCCTTCCGCTGAATGGTGTAACTGGTTAATGAAGATTTCTACCCCGTACCCCTGATGTGGCGGATAGTGAGGGTCTTGCAGGGAGTATCCATCCTTAAAAACCCTGGACAGAGCCTCTTGAACGAAAGCGGAAACCGTTGTGGAACCAAGCATGCGTTTAGCCTGCAGAAAGTGAGACATCGGATTTCCTCCCGCGTTGATCATCGATAAAACAAGGATTTTTGGGTTTCGATCTGCTCATTGTCATGGTGACACGGAGATCTTCAGAAGATATCAATGTGCTCACGACCGGAAATCTCTTGCAAAACGGCAAGCAGATCTGTGGCCGTCAGCTGTCCCGGTGCGGGAATAACCTCGAAAGTTTTGACAGGGAAACCGCTCCATGATGGCAGCGCTCCGAGCTGCTTCAGGCTGAATTTCTTATGATCAACGCCATAGCGCAGGGCGTACTGGTCATGGGTGCGTCGGCAATAATGAATTTCGTGATCCACCAGAAGATACCGAACATTCAGATTCGCCAGCATTGAGTAGAAGACCGAGATGCTCTTGCGGCAGCCGCCAAAACCACAGCCCTCTCGAATCTTGACGAAATGGGAGATTTCTATGTCCTGTTTCAGCAGAATCTCGCCCAAGAAATTGTAGTTTTCGAAAAAGAAGTAAAAAACGCTCCTCTCGAAGCGACCGAGCTGGTTTGAAACAATGTCCAGGTCAAGCAGCAGGATTTGCGGGCGGCGGGCGGCATGGTCGGTAAAGGTCGCGTAGTATGGTGAAACCCTGTAATCGACCGGCAGCCCAGGTCGCAGTTCCAGCTCAAAAAGCTCTTTGATCCGGATGCAGGTATTGCCGTCTTGAAACAACGGATCAGCACGGTTACGGAAATAACGAAAATCGTAATCTGTGTGGCAGAAGATGTTGGGCTCCTGGTGGAGCCCCAGATCCGGGCTTTTGGCCGGATTCAGGTAGAGTAGGTCGCGGTAATCGCTACCGGCACTCGGATACCAGAGCAGCCGTTCCTCGGCGATGGTGGCAAAGAAATGTTCCAGCCGCTGCTGTTCAGCATCGGTCCGTCCAACCAGAAGATCCTGAAATCGCATCATACCTCCGAGGGCAGCAAATCGTTGAGTCTGATCCGAATCTGGGTTTGGGGATCCTGATCTGGCGTCTTGGCCAGCACCCGGATGGCCAATGGCATGTGCTGATCTTCCTCATAGCGACCGTCAAATCCTTCGCTTGTCAGTTGCTGAACGAAGGAACTCAGGATGTTTTTGCAGGTCGTATCGTAGGCCCTGACATTTACCGCATATTCTCCGCTGTAGCGTCGTACCCGAATCCAACCCTGGCTGATGAGTTGGCGAATGATTTTTTCCCGGGCCAGACCTTCACAGCGCCAGGGCTCGTTATGTTCCTCGTAAATGGTACGAAGCCTGTCTTCTGACATACCAAACAGGTTCGGGTGATCGATGACGTACTCGATATGGCAGGACGGAACCCGGTGGATTTCTCCTCCGGGAGCAATCCAGAAGGCGATGCTGTTTTTCAGCGGCTGAGGCATGATTTGACCTTTCTGTGAAAAAAGGGGCTAAATCCTGTTCTTTTTCAGTAGATATGGAATGAAATTGATCAGCTAAGAGCCATAAGCGGGCATTCCCCTGAGAATGAAAAACAGGCAGGTGCCCGCACAATAAAAAAATATAACGCTATTGTCAGGTAGCGACTGGCAAGGCTGGCTATCAGGCTAAACTGGATGCTGGCCGGTGCAGAAGCAACGCTTGGCATGCAGGCAGAATAGGGGGACGTGGCGACAAACGGTGTCGTTTGTCGCCTGGATAGAGATGAGATGGCCCAAGGAGAAGCTGGCAGGAGGAGGTCACTAATCCTGGTCGAAGTCGTTCAGGGGGCCTTGCTGAAGATATGCAGGGCCAGTTGTGCCCGTGAAGCTCCCACGTAGAGCAGATCTTCACGGCGCGCATGGTCGCTGGTGTTCCAGTCGCACAGCAATACGGCTTTGGCGTGCAGGCCCTTGAAGGCTCCGATGGTACTGAAGCGACCTTTGAATTCCTGCTGCTGACGCAGGCCTTGATAACCCTGGCTGTGGTTGGCCCGGTAGAGGCTGAGAATGACCACCTCTGTTTCGTCAATGCCGGCAGCCTGTAGCTGACGCAATGCCTGCTGCATCTGTTCGGTCTGCTGCTGTGCCGAGCGGTAACGGTGTTCGCGTACAGCCAAACCAGATTCGGGTGCGCTGGCCGGTGGATCACCGGCATAGACGAAACGGGCCTTGAGCCACTGGGCGATTTCACGGCAGTTGCGTACGTTGTGCAACAGCTGGAAAGGATAGGGAATCATGCCCTCGAAACAAGCGCTCGGTCGTTCCCATGCTCGTTCGAACACATTTTGATGTGGATCAGAAAACACATAGACAGGCGCCTGTGCGTTCAACGACTCGGCCAGAGGCAGCCACCAGTGAGCGGCAAAGTCCTGCCCCTCATCGACAATAAGGCCATCAAAGGCAACAGGGCAGCGTTGTTGAGCTTCGTCGAGCAGTTCGGCTGCTGTTTCGATATAGAAATGGCTTTGTTCCGTGAATCCAGTCGGCACAGCCCAAGATAAGCCGGCCTGGCCGGCTCGCTCCTGACAGAATTCGTGAAACGTGCCGACCCAGGGTGCTGGTTCCAATGTGTTGAGACTGCTGCGCAATGCCTCGGCCAGAGCGAGGTTGAAGCAGAGCAGCAGTACCCTCTTGCCAGCACTGGCCAGTTGCCGCACCTTTTCGCAGGCCAGTAAGGATTTACCGGTGCCGGCACCACCATCAATCATGACGCGGGGGATATGTTCCAGCATCCGCAGTGCCCAGCTTTGCTGGGCACTCAGGCGAATCAGCCTGGTACAGGTCTGTTCGTGGACAGGGGCAAAACCTGGTAGCAGGCGAAAACTGGGTCTGAGAACTCGTTGTCGCAATAATTCAAGGTGGCGCGGTCGCAGGGGTAATTTATGTCGGTAGTTTCCAGTGCGTTCGAACAGCGCCCGCAACCGTTCCCGGTCAAGACGGGTCAGATCCGATTTGAGTACCAGATCGGCGCGATCAAGACCACTGCCCAAGCCAGTGCCAAGATCCGTATCGTCCAAATCGGGTAGAATGAGATGGCGGCCGATAGGCAGTTGTAATGGGTCGGCCGCGGTCGGCGAATTGATCTGCTGCTGGATCTGCTGCAGCAAGGCATTCTGAGCCCGCCCCAGCTGTGACAACGGATCATGTATCGCATGTTCCCGGCCATGGCGGTCGACAGAAAACCAGCGCCCATCACGCCGCCCGACACCACCGCCCTTCACCTCCCAGATCATCAGCCCCAAATCCGGGTGTAGCAGCACGAAATCCATCTCTCCAAAGCCCTCCCGACCACGGTAATTGAGGCTGTGGTAGACCTCAAGGCCCGCCATCTCAAGTTGTTGCAGAGCCAAATAGACGGTGGCTTCAGCACGACTGTGCCGCTGCAGTTGCGCCAGTTCTGCCGGATCAAGGACAGGAAAAATCAGTGACATGGGGACTCTCCCGAAGGTGTTGCGCAAGCAGGTGCGGTCATAGCATCGAGTTGTTGTGCTACCTCGGTCAGGATGTCGAACGGAGCTGATTCACGTTCAAAGCGTCGTTGCAGGTCATAGGCCATTAGCTCCAAAGGCGCGTTGCGGTAGCCAGTTCGCAGAAACTGGTACAGATAGCGCCGTAAGAATGACCCGGTTCCGAGGTGCTGGTATTGCGCGACATGCACCAGTTCGTGGACGTGAAGAGACAGATGGTGTGCAAAAGCCGGCCGGAGGTAATAGGTGTCGCCGTAAGTAATAGCGGCAGCGGCACCAAAAGACGCGGGAAGAAAAGTACCAGTGCCCCACGGAATCCAGCGCTCGGCTAGGGGAAAAGGCAGCGGGTCAATAACAACGAAACCCGCCTGCGTTAAAAATGCAGCAGGAAAGTAATCCTGCAGTGACGGCCAGCAGGCGCAACTGCGTCGTTGTGCGGCATGGTCGTGGTTGGTTCGGAGGACCCAGTCTTCAAGCCAGCCGATTAGCCTCATAAACGGTTTCCTCCAAAGGATTTCTTAACGGTTTCATAGTCGTTGCCAATAATTCCGTGGGTAGATGCACACGAAAAATAACACATAGATTAGCACAGAATAAAGCCGCTGCCGATATATAAAAGCGTCTATAGCGGCTTGCGACACCAACTGTCGCATAAGCCGGTTAGAGTTACGCCATGAGTATTGAACGTTTTATCGGACGGGCAAACCGTCGACGAAAAAGAGCAGGAAGAGCGGGGGGAACCATGGTCGAAGCCTTCGAACAGGATGTGCTGTTGCAGTATCTCGCTCATCTCGTGCGAGATCAGCGGATCGGATCCAAGGAGATGGAGATTATCTGCAATGGAACCGGCAGCTTTATGCCCTGTATGGAAACGGTGGCGGAAGAAACGTTTTTTGAGGCGTTCAGAAAGTTCACCGACCAGCTGGACCAAAGGGTCGTTCCCAGGGCGGTGTTACAAGGCGGCAAGGCGTTACTGGCCGACCAGCTGGCCCGGTGTCGCCAGCAACTTGGCCAAGCAGAACCGTCGAATTTACAGAATAATCTGGATTACCTGGCCGAAGAACTCGACCTGGATGATATCGAGGGCAAATTCTTCAGTTTTGTACTGCGCTATTACACCCACGACAGCCTGCAACGTCTTTGTGATGATCTGACGCGCTGTTCTCTTAGCCCCCAGGAGGTGAGCTCAATCTGTCTGGGATGCGATAGGGCGGAACTGGCTGAGCGCCTGCGCCCCGGTGGCCGGCTACTGGCCAGCGGTGTTCTGAACCAGCGTTATCGCAACGGTTCAGATATTGATGACATCTACGAGGTTCCTGATGCCGTGCGTATTGCGGTGCAAAAATCAACCGGTGGCCCGGAAGATATCCGGCGGTTTATTCTGGGCGAGCCGCAGACCGCTTCGTTGTTGTGGGCAGACTTTGAACACCTGGGAGAAACCCACGAACGCCTCGGCCAGTTCCTGCAGGCAGTGCTGGCGCAGCGGATCGCTGGCGTCAATGTGCTGCTGTGGGGGCCGCCGGGCACCGGCAAAACCGAACTCTGTAAAACATTGGCCCACCAGCTGAATGTACGGCTTTACGCCATCGGTGAGCAGGATGATGAGGGCGGAGAACCCACCCGGCGCGAACGCATCGGTTACCTGCAATTGGCGCAGAACCTGTTGCGCTATCAGAGCAAAAGCCTGCTGCTGTTTGATGAAATGGATGATCTGTTCGAAGGGAACAGCTTGGCGCGGCTGCTTGGTGGCAAGGCCAGCATGGGCTCGAAGGTATTCACCAATCGCCTGCTGGAACAGAATCCGGTGCCGACCCTGTGGGTACTTAATGATGTATCGATTCTAGATGCCGCCATTGTACGACGGATGAGCTTGGCTATTGAGCTGAAGGTCCCACCCGCCAGTGTGCGTCAGCGGGTATGGCAGCGGGTGCTGGATAAAAACGCCCTGAATTTGCCGGAACAGCAGATTCGCCACTTGGCGGAACTCGATATTGCGCCGGCAGTGGTGGACAATGCCGCCCGTGTGGCTCGCGAAATCGGTGGTCGGATGGAGGACTTCCAGTTTGCCACTGACGGACTGGTGCGGGTTCTCTCCGGTCCCGGCGCCAAACCGGCAGATCGACCGCAGAGTCAGTTCCATCTGGACCTGATGTGCTGCGATATCGACCTTGCCCGGTTGCGCCAGCAGGTAGCCCAGGCCTGCAAGCGTGATTTCTCTTTATGTCTTTACGGTCCGCCGGGTACCGGTAAATCTGCCTTTGTGCGCTACCTGGCGCAAACGCTGGGGATGCCGGTGCTGCTCAAGCGAGCGTCAGATCTTCTTAATGCCTACGTCGGGCAGACCGAACAGCGGATTGCGGCGGCCTTTCGAGAAGCGCTGGACAAGGAGGCCTTTCTGGTATTCGACGAGGCAGATTCCCTGTTGGGGGATCGCCGTTACGCCCAGCGCAGCTGGGAGGTGACCCAGGTCAATGAGATGCTCACTTGGATGGAAACACATCCGTTGCCGTTTGCCTGCACCACGAATCTGATGGATCGGATCGATCAGGCGTCTCTGCGGCGCTTCACCTTTAAGTGCCACTGTGACAGCCTTGGTCCTGATCAGCGCTCGTTGGCCTTTGAGCGTTTCTTTGGCCTGCAGCTGCCGGCAGCAGAGGTAACGGGTTTGTCCGGCCTGACACCTGGAGATTTTGCCTTGGTGCACAAAAAAGCCAGCTTATTAGACTGCGGAGAGAATGTCGCGACCCTGATCGAAATGCTGCGGCAGGAGGTGCAGAGCAAGAGTGAACAGCGTCAGCGGCCGATCGGCTTCGGTCAATCCTGAACCATTGCCTTCACCCCTAACAAGACAGACCCTGTTAGTTTGCAATGCAACCGGGCAGCCTGAGATCCCGCCGGGCGCGGCAAGGGCAGGGCAACGCGCATGATTCGCCCGTTGCCCTGGCTTTTGATCCAACAGGCCTTTTTATTATTCTGGTTGTCCGACGCGGTTTTTGCTACCGCGGTGATTCGGACGAAATCCCCTGATAGCGTTGCACCATGGCCTGGGCTTTGGCTGCAATTTCCTCCCGCAGAGATTGAGGTTGCAGTACTTCCACCTGATCGGCGAAGCCCAGCAGCCACCAGCGCAGTTGCTGACTGTCATTCACCGTGGCACGGATATACAGCCAACCGGTTGGCCCATCAGTGATGCGCTGATCGGTACTGATCGGGCTTTCCCGCAGGTGAAAGGCCACTGCAGTGGTCATCAGCATTTGCAGCTCAAGGGTTCCAGCCATCGGGGTCGTAACAAATTCGGCGCCCCCCTGGGCCAGATAGGCCTCCAGATCAAATCCTGCTGGCCGTCGGCAGCCATCCTTGAGCAGCCGGGCACTGTCGAAACGATGCAAGGCCAGCAACCGCACATCCGGATAGTCCCACAGGCTCGCCACCAGATAGATCAGCGGATCACTGAAAATAAGTCCTAAAGGATTAACGACAAACTCCCGCCGGGTGCCATCGTTGCGGCTGTGATAGCAACCGAGAAATTGGCGGTCGTGAAACAGAGCTTCGTAGACCACATCCACGACGGCAGCATCAATCACTGGCGGTTGCAGACTCTGGGTGCGCTGAACAATACGGACCTTGTCGGGCCAGTTTTTCAGACCTCCACCTTCAAGCTGCTCCAGCAACTGCTCGGCCCGCGCCAGATGGGGCTGCAGCGCCTGCAGGCAGCCTTGCGGCAGCAGCCGCCGCAGATAGGTGTCAACCATCTGAAAGGTCAGCGCGGCAGCGGTATCCATGCCAGGGATGTCGAAAGCGGCGGCGCTGGCCTGCCAAGACCAGCCGGCGGGTTTGTTGCCATCACAGACCAAGGGAAATTCCGTCGAGAGCTTGTCGAGGTCGCGCTGAATGGTGCGTCGGCTGGTAGGAAAGCCAGCACTGTCCAGAGCGGATTCTAGATCAGCCGTGCTGATTTTGCGGGGATGACGCGGTAACAACCGCAACATATGCCAGTGACGCAGCAAGGTTTCCATGGGTTCTGACCCTTCTGTGATTTAATCGCAGCTGTTTTCAGGTGGGGAACTGGCGGCAGCTTGGTTCATCTGTGCGACAACTGCTGTCCGATAGAGGGAAAGTTCGCAACTCCATCGACGGTAGCAACGGCAGCACAAAGCGCAATGCGTCATGATCTGTCGCTGCTTCCCGCTAGACTGCCTCACAAAAAAGGCAAAAGCAACGTATCCGCACCATGTCGGTCTGTTAGCAAGGTTTGGCCGCGCACTGCGATAGCGTTTGCCAGACGGTTGCAGGCAGCGGCACGGGAGGCAGTGATGGGATGTGTAAATGTTGGAAATGGAAGCAACATTAGCAAGCCAGTGGCGGGGAACTTCAGTGAGACGCTGCTCGAGATCGGTTCCAGTCCGGAGACCCTCACGCTTCTTGCCGCTCTGATGCTGCTTTGCGCCTTGGCGGCATTTTTCACCGTGGTGGCGGGCCGCTTGCTGATGACAGCGCTCTGGTTGCAAGTCGAAGGACGGCCGGTTCGCACCGATGAGCACAACTTGATCAGCAGGGAGCCCTCTGTTTTGGTGCTGGGTTGGCAGACTTTTCGTATCTGGCTGCTGTATTGTGGCCTGACCCTGACGGGATTCGTGTTCAAGGCCCTGCTGAGTCAGTAATCCTGTTATGTGGCAAGGGGAGGGTGAGAGCCCTGAAAAACAGTGCTCAGTTGGGGCAGCGCGACGAAACGCAGGTCTTGTCGTGGTCTCGTGAGAGGGGGTTCTGGGTATTTAACGGATGATCATTTTTCAAAAAGGGGGTTACTCTATGATGCAGGCATTTCTCGATAACCCGGCCTGGTGCACGATTGTTACCCTTTATGTGTTTGTGTTCCCGGCCATGGCGGTTTCGGCCTATTTCAGGGTTCGCTTGCTGAAGAAACGTTTCGACGCGGCGCAGATACCGCAACTCGACGAGAGCTGACACCGCCGCAGACAGCCCTTGCTGACTTATCGTCCGTTGTTGCCATGTTGCTGTTCCCTGAGGAGTCTTTATGGAAACCAATCCCCTGGTTCTCTTCGCCCATGGCAAGGAAAGTGGTTCCTGGGGCCGCAAGATTCTTGCTTTGGCCGCCATTGCTCGTGATTGTGGCTGCCGGGTGGAAAGTCCGGATTTTCGCTCTTTCCCCGATGCGGCCGAGCGGTGCCGATTTTTACTGGAGCTCTGTGGCGATGTTGCGGACGAACTGATCCTGGTGGGCTCAAGCATGGGCGGTCATGTGTGCCTGAGCGCGGCCACGACCCTGACTCCCATGGGGTTGTTTTTAATGGCACCGGCCATCGGCCTGGCAGGCTATGCGCCAGTTCCGCCACCAGCAGCTTTTTCCTGCCAGATCATTCACGCCTGGCAGGATACGGTGGTGCCGCCAGCCCCGGTTCTGGCCTACGCTCAAGAGCATCAGGTCCCGTTGCAGATGCTTAACAGCGACCATACGCTGACCAGCGCGCTGCCCCAGATTGAGGTGCTGTTCCGCTTTTTCCTGAAGGACATTTTGGCCAAGCAGGGATCGGCCACCTGCTGACCCTGCCCAGACCCTGTTCATGCTGTCCTGACCAGCTTTCAGACTCATTCTTATTTTTTTGCGTGCCGATTTCCTGCTGTTTGCGGCAAGAAAGGAAAAACATTGCATCCGACATCGCACAATTTGTCTTCTGCTCAGCTCTCACGCGCCCAGGGGTGTCTGCTGGGACAGTTGGCCGGCGACGCCCTTGGTAGTCTGGTGGAGTTCCAGACGCCGGATTCTATCGGCCGGTATTTTCCCGCAGGGGTGCGGGATATGATGGATGGCGGCACATGGAACACTTTGGCCGGCCAACCGACAGACGATTCCGAAATGGCGCTGATGCTGGCGCGAACCCTCGTCAGGGTGGGGAAATACGATAAGGAAGCGGTTCTGGCGGCTTATCGCTTCTGGATGGATTCACACCCCTTCGATTGCGGTATGACGGTGTCGGCCGGTCTGCGCGGCTATCCCAATCCGGTCAGTCAGGCCAATGGCGCCCTGATGCGGATCAGTCCCCTGGGCATTTTCGGGTTGCGTTGTTCCCTTGAGGAGGTTGCCGAACTGGCCCGACAGGATGCGGCGCTGACCCATCCACATCCGCTGTGCCAACAGGTCAATGCTCTTTATGCCACGGCGTTGGTTCTGGCTATTCGGGATGGTTTGGCCCCCGAACCGCTATATGCCCGTATTCTGGAGATGGCGCGGTTGCAACATGTTGATCCATTGCTGTTACAGGTCACCCGGGAAGCCAGAGACGCGCCGCCGAAAAGTTATACCCGGCAAGAAGGCTGGGTGCTGATTGCTTGGCAAAACGCCTTATGGCAACTGCTGAGGGCGCCAGAGCCGGAAACCGCTATCATTGATACGGTCATGAGGGGTGGTGATACTGATACCAATGGCGCTATCTGCGGCGCATTGCTTGGTGCGCTGTACGGAATAGGCAGCATTCCGCAGCGCTGGCGGAGTGCTATTCTCAACTGCCGGCCACAACAGGGCCTGCCCGAGGTAATGCAACCCCGGCCGGAGTGCTTTTGGCCTGTTGATGCCCTGAAACTGGCCCTTCAGCTGGCTGCTGGCGGGGCAGGGGACCAGTGCGGGCAGGCCGAGCCACTGTGGTCGGATCAACAGTCCTGAACTCTGGTGACGGTACAAATTGAAGGCTCAGGGCTTAACGGTGATTGTGAATCTTACGCCCTTCCCGCGCACACAAAAACGCCCCGCCAGATCTCCCCGGCGGGGCGCAGTCCCTTCCTGTCTTCATCTCATCTCATCTCATCGCAGAGTCGCTTTTTCACTAGCCCAGCGCCGTGGTCAGATGCCGCCACAGACGGTGTTCCCGTTGCTCGGCCTGCTGCTGTTCGTGGCACTGTTCCACCGCGCTGTGCAGCGCCAGTTTCAGTTCCGCCAGATCCTCTTCGCTGCGCGGTTCCAGCGCGTGATAGAAGATGCCGGCACTGCGGGCCTGGCGCAAAAAGCTGACATTGTCGGTATCGGCCAGCAGGATGATCCGCACCCTGCGGTTGCACTGGCGCAGCAGGCGGATCATCTCCAGGGCACTGCTGCGGTCGAAGTGTTCACTCAGCAGCACAATGGGCTGATCGCAGTTTCTTAAGGCACTGACGGCCTCGGCCAGATTCGCCACGCTCAGTGGCCGGCCACCCGTTTGCCGCGCCAGCTGGTGCAGCTGTTCTTCCTGGGTCGCCGTGCGGTTCTCGGCACGGGTGATGAGAACATCCAGGGTGCTGTTCATGGCGAACCTCCAAAACGAACCGGGTCAACAGGGTAGCGGGGGTAGCGGCAGAATCAAACCAGGGCGCAGTCGATTTAGTGATGCTTGACCGCTGCTGTCTCCTTGGGGCTGGCGACCGCCTTGACGATGCCGAACATCACCAGCAGCGCCGGCACCAGCTGAGCCACCACAATCAGAGCGCAAAAGCCAAGGAAGGTCCAGACCAGCAGACCACTGTGGTCAGTGCGCCCGGCCGTCGAGGCAGCAAAGGCAGAGGAAGCCGAAGCCAGCGGCAGCACAGCGGTGAGGATCAGGGCTTTAAGGGCAGAGGATTTCATGGGGTTTCTCCGGGTGCGAAAGGCTGCCGCCGGCAATCCGGTGGCAGCGGGATAAGGTCGCTTCAAGGGTTGGAGTTGTTGCTGACGGTGCCGTGCGATCAGGCCTTGCCGCTGACTTCCTTCGGGCTGGCAACCGCCCTGACGATGCCGAACATCACCAGCAGCGCCGGGACCAGCTGAGCGACAACGATCAGGCCGCAGAAGCCAAGGAACAACCAGACCAAAAGACCACTGTGGTCAGCGCGCTGCGTGGCAGCGAATACCGGCGAGGCAAGCAGCAACGAAGTCAACGAGAGCAGGGTGGTTTTAAAGGTGGTTTTCATGGCGTCCTCCTGTAGTGAAACGTTTATGGGGTTGAATCGGTCACGATTCGAAAAATCCTTGTAGTGCGTTGTTCTTGCCCAGATGCTAGTGCGCAAGACGTGCCAACCAGTGCCAATAAGCGCGGGCATTACGAAAGAATCAGCGTAACTTCTAGAAATCAAAAAGAAAATATCACAGGATAAAATATCCGCGGCACGCAAAGTCGATGTCTGCAGGCTCCCAGGGCAGTAAAAGCGGCCGCAAGCGGCGCAAACGTATGCTGGGGTTATACGACGAGAGGGGAAACCTGATCGGCAGAGCCGACGGCAGCGCGAGGAATGGTTGGTTATCATCCTGAAATAATAAGGTTTAGCTGACTGTATACGGAGAATGTCACCTGCGAAGGCTGGCTGTCTGCTGTGGACAGGCAGGGCTGAAGAGGTATGGCAGAGGAGGTGGCAGAAGGGCCGAGGCCAAAAGGGAATTGTAGAGGAATGCTCGCAGAGCAATACGACCGGCCTCCTCAGCCAGCGAGGCACGAGAGGGGCATGAGGCTTAAAGATTAAAATGATCCCGTAAAAGGGTGCTTCATGCTATAAAAAAGCTAAATTTTCTCTCTGACAGGTGGCTGTGATTAGCGAAATTATCCGGCGGCCGCGACAGGAGGTTTGTATGGCAACGCAGCATCACTTTGTCCGCAATCTTTACCAGCTGGTTCGTTCACCGGAGCGCATAGAGCTGCTTTGTCAGGGCTTTGCCTACTCGGGTCGGTTCAAATCCCGCTGCTACCAGTTCTGTGTCGGCAGCCAGGGCGTCAGTACCCAGGTGGCCCACCAGGCGGTTGAGATGAACAAGTTGATCACTTTTGTCGCTGGTTTGCCACAGGAGACACTGGCAAAGCTCACGGCCCGGATTGACTACGACCGGCCGGGAGAATTCAACCTGATCGAGAAGCCAGGCTTTTCCATCTCCCGCAGCCTGACGCCGGTTCAGTCGTTCTCAATCTTCCCAGCCGATCCGCAGCACCCGCTGTTTTTTGAGAAAACCAGTCAGATTGATGGTAAGCCGGTTGCCCTGACCAGTTCGGTGCTTGATGGGCTCATGGTGGCGCTGACGTTGCAGCTGGTGCCGGGTGAGATAACGGATCTTGGCATTGAGGGGCTGGAGCAGGCGCTGCCGTAGTCCGCACACAACTCTGGCGGCAGCAGAACAAAAAGAACGGAAAGGTTGCTTTGCTGGTGAGAGGACTTGAAAGTGCCTATCCTTGCCACAAATCCAGAATAAAGCAGGAGACCAACATGCTGACGGGTCACTATGAATTTACCTGCCGTTTAACAACCGATGCCCAGTTGCCAGCGTATAAGGGCTCTATGTTTCGCGGCGTGTTTGGTCATGCGCTGAAAAAAGTCGTTTGCACTGTCAGGCAGCGCCAATGCGTGGGTTGCATGCTAGCGAGTCGCTGCCTCTATGCCCGGGTTTTTGAAAGAAGGCAGTGGCAAAATGAAGATAGGCACCGGCTTGCAAACCCTCCTCAGCCCTACATGATCGTTCCTGATCTAGATCGTCGCACGCGATATCGCTGCGGTGAAACCTTAAGATTTCGTCTCACCTTGTTTGGTGAGTTCAACGATTTCTTGCCCTATTTTGTGTATGCAGTAGAAACTATGGGAACCCTCGGCATCGGCCGCAAAATTGACAGTCGGGGAGCCGGTTTTGAAATAAAATCGATTCATCATCAAGGTCGATCTGTTTATGATTCAGAAAAATCTCAACTTGACATGAATTTTCAAGTTCCTGAATTAACATTGCACGAAATAATATCAACGCCAGTGACACAGCTGAGGTTATGCCTTCTTACACCTTTACGTTTAAAATTTAATAGCAGTCTGCAAGCAGAATTGCCCTTCGAAGTTCTTATTCGAGCCGTTTTGCGCCGTATTTCGAGTTTATGCAATTCTTATGGTTCCGGAGAGCCCGATCTGGACTATCGCGGAATCATTGCTCGCGCTGGAGAGGTTCGAATCCTGTCCGACAATTTGCATTGGTTCGACTGGAAGCGTTACTCCAATCGTCAAGAACAGCAGATGTTCATGGGTGGTCTGAGCGGCGAAGTGTGTTACCAGGGCGATCTCAACCTTTTCATCCCTTTGCTGCAGGCTGTTCAGCCACTTCACTTGGGCAAGCAGACGACTTTTGGGCTAGGAGGCTTCAATCTTGAGATCGGTGATGGCGCCGATCAGGCCAGTGGAGCTGCCTGATGGGAAAAACCAGTTTAATTGCCGTTTGCGGGTTGAGTCCTCAGGTGCTTACCGAAACACTCTACGCCCTTCATCAACAGCAGCGTTTGCCTCAACGTGTTCGGGTTCTGACAACTCGTGCCGGTCGAGATGCGTGTCTTACTACCTTGTTTCCCCCAGGAGATGGACGCTTCCAGCAATTTCTGGCCGATTTTTTCATAGAGCCTCAGCAAATCGATTTTGGACCGCATAGTCTCATTGCTGTACGGCATGGCGATGGCCGCGAAATTGAAGACATCACAAGCGAAGAAGACAATGAAGCCTTCCTGAAATCTTGTATGCGAACAGTGTTCGATGCCACGCAGAATCCAGCTGACACAGTCTACTACTCCATTGCAGGGGGCCGTAAAACCATGGGGGCCTGTCTAAGTGTCGCTGCCAGCTGCTATGGGCGCAGTAGAGATAGGCTTTTTCATGTTTTAATTTCACCGGAATTCGAAAGTAGCCGTAATTTCTTTTATCCTCCCCTGCAGTCCGGATTAATTGAGTTACGTGATAGCGCCGGACTGCCGTATTACAAAGAAACCCGCCATGCGCGCATTAATCTCGTTTCCATGCCACTGATTTCATTGCGTGAACGCCTTACTGAAGAACACCTCCAGCAACCTGAAGATCCAGCTACGCTGCTGTTGTCGTTGGTACGAGATGACAAAGCGGAACTGGTGATCAATCTTGCTGAGCGCAAGTTGCAATGGAAGGGCATCGAGCTTGACATGCCGCCAGCCCATTTGGCTCTGTACACCTATTTCGCCCAAAAGCGCAAAGAACAGCCGGCGATTGTGGCAACCCAGGCTGAAATTCTTGAGCAGGCAGGGCAAATCGCCAGGCTCTATCAGAGAGTGCTATCGGCTCGGCAGAGCAGTGGTCTGTCAGAAAACGCCATGACATGTCTCGATGAAGACAATTTTCAGACCTACAAATCAAAAATCAATGCGGCCATTCGCCGTACTTTTGGGCCACTTGAGGGTGAGCTACTTTTTATCAGCAGTCAGGGGAGGAAGCCGGAGACGCGTTTTGTCATCGCACTTGAGGGAGAACGCATCCGGATACTGTGGTGAAGAAAGAAAGGTTGCTGTTGTAGATACCAAGCTAGATGCAAAGTAAATGCGAGAGATAGCGCTTTCAATGCGGAGGTATTCAAATGAAGAAAGATGAGCTTTTGATTTTGGTACTGGCAGCCCTGTTGCACGATGTAGGGAAATTTGCCCAACGGGCAGGAGCCGGAAAAAGCCAGGAAATGGAGGGAGAATATTGCCCCACTAACAATGGTCGGTCGACCCATCTTCATGTGCTCTACAGCGATTACTTCATAGAAAAAAATCTGCCATTACCCAGAGAGTTAGATAACGATATCGTTCGTTCCCGTTTAGCCCGATTGGCATCATCCCATCATAAACCCTTGGGCGGAGATTTGTTTGAGCAGGCATTATGCGTGGCGGATCGTCTCTCGGCAGGAACTGATCGCAAAGCTGGAGAAGAAGGGGACGGTGATTATCGTACTGCCCGGCTGTTGTCCGTTTTCGAGCAGTTGGATCTCAACGGAGCCCGGCCACTTGAAGAGTTACAAAAAGGAAAGTGCCATCGCCTAGTGCCACTCGCCGACGACCCCTTTCCGGTTTCTCTGGAACAGGCCCGGCAGACGGACTACCCCGCGCTGTTTAAGACCTTTTGTGAACGGCTTGGGTCTTTGCCGCTGGATATGGGGATTGACCATTACACGGCCGCGTTGGCTTCGTTGCTCGAAGAGTTTACCTGGTGCATTCCCTCCTCGACATATAAATCACTGTCAGATGTTTCACTTTATGACCATGCGGCCACCACCGCCGCCATCGCGCAGGCCTTAGCCGTATACCATGCCGACCAGGGCGGGCTCGCTGGGCAGGGGAGCGAAACGGATGTCAAGTTCCTCCTTCTCGGGGGTGATTTGTCGGGAATCCAGAAATACATTTTCGGGCTCGATAAGTCTCATGGGAGCGGCGTGGCCAAGCTTTTCAGAGCCCGTTCTTTTTTTCTGCAGATGCTTACGCGATCCGTGGTGCTTGATCTGTTGAGTCGGCTCGGCCTCTCTTCCGTGGCGCGGATTATGGATGCTGGCGGGCGTTTTATCTTGCTGTTGCCCGCGACGGACAAGGTCCGGCAACTTCTACCCGATTTTGAGCTGGAAGTTCAACGCTGGTTCTTCGACCGGTTTCGCGGTGAACTTTGCCTCAATCTGTGCTGGGACGTGTCTTTGACTGAATCGGATTTTCGACTGGTACGGTTTCAGCAGCGGCTGGACGAGTTCAACGATGCCTTGGAAGAGCGCAAGCTGCGCAAGTTTGACCGACTTCTGATGACGGGAATCCACCCGGTTGTTGAACTGGATTACGCTTCCTACGAAAACGGAGACTGTCCGATTTGTCATTTGCGGCCCGTTGATCATGAAGCCAGTGCCAAACATCGAGGCAGCTTCGGCTCTGTGGACGATCTCTGTAGCGATTGCGCCGAGCAGATCGGTCTAATCGGCAGCCGTCTGCCGCGTAGCGAATACTTGGTCATAAAGAAAAACGGCACTGGGGGTGTTGGTTTGTATGGGGGCCTGACCTTACACCTGGTCGAGAAAGTGAACCCCGAGAGACATCAGGATTCCGTCGAAATCATCGCCATCCGTCGACGCGGTGAGTTTGCTTACCAGCCGATCGCAACCCATTTGCCCACCATCCATGATGGAGACATATCAGCATGGCGGGCCTGGGGCGACTTGGAAGAGCGCAGTGGTACCCTCTGGTTTAAAGAAGAAGAGATTGTTTGCGGGGAGCCGAAAACCTTCGGATTGATGGCTCGGTCCGCTCGGGAGATGGATGCCGAGGGCAATCCCGTTGGGCGCAGCTTTCTCGGGGCTTTCAAGGCAGATGTGGACAATCTTGGCCTGATTTTCAGTATCGGACTGCAGGACCGGCTCTCCATCAGCCGGTTTGCGAGCCTTTCACGGATGCTCAATCATTTTTTCAGCGACGATCTGGTGCGCTGGATCAAGCAAGAGTATCCCGATCTCTATGTCGTCTTTGCCGGTGGCGATGATCTTTTTCTGATCGGTCCTTGGCGGCAGACCGTGCGTTTTGCCGAGGCATTGCGACAGCGCTTCGAGCGTTTTGTCGCCGGCCGTCCGGCAGTGACCTTGTCAGCCGGGATTGCCGTCGTCAAACCGTCTCTTCCCGTTCACGCCGTGGCGGAACAGGCGGAAGACCTTCTGGATCAAGCCAAACAACTTCCGGGTAAAAACGCGGTATGTCTTTTCGATACCTGTGTTTCCTGGGGAGAGTTCGGGTCGTTAATGCAAAAAGGCGATTGGCTGCACGGACTGGTGCAAGACAAAAAAGTGCCGCGTGGTCTTTTAGGTCGGCTGCTGTATTACGGCAACGAGCGACGAGCTTTTTTGGCCGGCGAGATCAAGCGGGGGATTTACCTTTCGCATATGCAGTATGACTTTGCCCGGAATGTCACCGAAAAAAGTGTCAAGGATGCTCGGGAACGGACTGAAGTCCTCGCCCTTCAAAGTGACCACGACTTACTGGAAAAGATTCGTCTGCCTGTAACTTGGGCTCTCTATCGGCAACGTAAAGACTCTTAAAAGGAGGAGGAGATGACTTATTACGAAGGAAAACACATCAGGTCCGAGCTGTTGAACGAAGAGGCTCGTAAAGCTGCTGAACTTTTTGTTGTGCTGAATCACACGGGCAAGCCAACAAATGATTCAATCAAAAGCTCTCAGTTGAGACGATTTTTCAACGAATTTAAAAGTTTGGAGCGGCAACTTGATCAACGGCAAGGGGATGTCGAGGAGTCTTTCAAGAGCGTTAAACCCTTGGTGAAGATGGCGAATGCCAAGGTGGTTTATGCGCAGGCGCGCAAAGTGGTCCCGCAGGCTTTTGTCGATTGGCTGCAAAAGCATGTGCAGGCCATCGACACCGCCCGTGACTTCAAAGCGTTCTTGCTTCATTTCGAAGCAGTGGTCGGTTTTTGCTATGGACGAAACCTTAAGGACTGACAAGGAGGGATATCATGCAACTTAATTCCATCAAAAAAATCACCGGCACTATTACCGTTATTACCGGCCTCCATATCGGTGCGGGCAAAGACAGTCTTGAAATCGGTGGGTTGGATCAACCCATTATCAAAAACCCCTTAACCCAGGAGCCTTATATCCCCGGTTCTTCCATCAAGGGGAAGATGCGCTCCCTCCTCGAAATCTCGCGTTTTTCCAGCATGCGCCCAAATACCCGGGAACATGTGGCGAAGGGAAAACCCTGCGCCTGTGCCGAGGTAGGCTGCCCGGCATGCACCATCTTTGGCACATCGGCATCGGAAAAAGGCAACGACCTGGGACCTACGCGCCTGATTGTGCGCGATGCCGTTTTGACGGAGAGCTGGCGAGAAAAATTTAAAAACAACGAATTGACCATGGAAGTGAAATACGAAAACATCATCCATCGCGTCAAGGGGGTAGCAGAGCATCCCCGGCCACTGGAAAGAGTACCGGCCGGCGTGCAGTTCAACTTCAATCTGTCCTTCAAGGTTTTTGAGGGGGATGATGCAAAACTGATCGAGGATGTTTACCGGGGCCTGCGCCTGATTGAACTCGACGCCTTGGGCGGTTGTTCCTCCCGGGGAAGCGGCCAGGTACGATTCGATGACTTGGCCTGTGACGGTCAAAGTGTCGACCTGTCCCAATATGACCTGTAAGGGGGCGTTATGGCGCTCTACCGGTATCAAATAGCCCCACTGTCGGCCTTCTCGACCCCGATGCGCAGCGATACCCTGTACGGGCATCTGCTGTGGGCTGCGGCGATGCTTCACGGTGAGAAGCGGGTAACGGAGCTGATCGAAGCCTTCGTCGGGGAGAATCCGCCCTTTCGCCTTTCTAGCGCTTTCCCTTCCGGACGGTTCCCCTTTCCCTCCTTGCCCGGGATTCCTCGGCGCCGGTTCAAGGAGCAGTTCGCGGGGCAGGGCAGCTTGGTGGAAATGCTCAAACACTATAAAAATTTTCGCAAGACATCTCTATGGTCTGTTGACGATTGGCTTACAAACCAGGGCCGTGTCAGCCAAGAGGGCCTTTTTACTCAGTGGCTGACTTCGGCAAAAAAATCCTCGTCGGGCAATCCCCCAGAGCTAAAGCAGGTCAAAAAAAATCTGCCCCATGTGACCATTGATCGGCAAACCGGCAGTGTTCTCGACCAAGGGGGGCTGTTTTTTTCTTCGGCTACCTGGTATCGACCGGGACAAACCTTGGATCTTTACGTCGAGACCTCCGAGATGGAATTCTTCGAGAAGCTCTTGAGACACTTGGCGGATACGGGATTTGGTGCCGACCGATCCACCGGAAAGGGACATTTTGCCTTCCGGCGCGATGACCATTTCGATCCGACTCCGTTCGCACGAAAGGGAACGCATCGTCTCTCGCTTTCGGTCTGTGCTGCGACGGAAACCAGTGTATTTGCGGGCTACTGGACCCCTTTTGTCAAGCATGGTCGAACCTGGAGCGGTTTCGGCGAGCGCAACCCGTTCAAAAAGCCCTTTTTGGCCTTTGCAGAGGGCAGTCTCTTTTCGGCTATGCCGACCAGCGGGTATGTTCTGCGGAATATCCACAGCGACCCCAAGCTGGTGCAGATTGGCTGGCCTTTGACCATACCCGTCATTCTGGAGGGGCATGATGCAGACTGAGTTTTTTCGACTGGAGATTCTCACTCCGGTACATATCGGCACCGGTGACGAGCTTGACCCCATGAATTACCTAATGCGGGAAGAGGAGACCGGACCGGCTTGCCATGTTGTGAATACCAATGCCTGGGCGGCGGACTACCCCGATCCGGATGAACTGTGCAGTCGTTTTTCCGGAGGCAGTGTGCCCCAGATGCGTAAATTTCTGGCGGAGAGCTTGAACCCGGACATATACGGGGTGCGCCGCATAGCCGTGACCAACAACGAGATTTACCGCGAATATCTCAAAAAACGTGACGACCAGCGAACCAGCAATCAATTGCTCCTCAGCCCGCAGATGAGCAGCAACGGCCAGTCGCCGATCATTCCCGGATCATCCTTGAAAGGGGCGATGCGAACGGCCGTCATCGACTGGCTCGATCGCGAACAGCACTTGGGACTCAAAAACAGTCTGCCGGAATATAACAAAAAGCTTGAACGCGCTCTGGGGCCGATCACCGACAATGCCTTTAAGCATCTCAAGGTGAGCGACGTAGAAGGCTGGTGCGATTCCACCGTGCTGGTTGAGGCCTTGGAAATTCGGCGCAAACAAGATAAGTCGACCACGCCCAAAAGCAAATGCGAAGGGCTCCCCAGCCGAGTCTTAGGTGAGGGGAAAGCGGCTATCCTTTACGGCAAGTTTACTCTCGGAATCGCTGGGCAAAAGGGGGAAGGACGGCTGATTTTGCCCGGAGGGAAAAGCTGGTCATGGGTCGATCTGTGTGCCCTGACCAATGCCTACCTTTTGCCGCGTTTGGACGCCGAGCTTGATAAGTTTTATCGACAACCACATTTTGCCAAAGCGTTTCCTGCTGTTCAGGCCCTTCGGCAGGAACTGGCTAATGCCGCCGACGGCCAGATGTACCTAAGGGTTGGGCACTATTCTCAGGTTGAGTTCGTTACGGTTAGGAATAATCAGCCTTTTACCCGGAAGGGCAAAGACGGTAAGCCGTTGCCCCACGGCACCACTCGAACCTTGGCCAACGGCATGTTTCCTTTCGGCTGGCTGCGAATTACACCCTGTTCCGAAAACGAATATCGCCAGGGTGTCGTCGAGCGCGAAGAGGCCAACCGTTTTGCCGCCGAATCACGACTGCTGCGCCGAGCCAAAATAGCCCAAGAAAAGGCACAAAAACTGGCCGAAGAAGAGGAGAGTGCCCGTCAAATCAAAGAGGCTACCGAGGCCGAAGCCCGGCGGCTGGCTGACGAAGAAAACAGGCGCTCAGCCATGTCTCCCTTCGAACGCAGCATCCTTGAGGTGATTGAAGCCGATAATGACCCGGGCAAAAGCGAAGGAACCAAGCTTTTTACGGCCTTGAAGCAAGGGAAGTGGCAAGGGGATGAAGCACGGAAAATTGCCGAAAAGATCAAAGAGGAACTTGTCCTAGCTGGAAAATGGAAGGAAACCAGCACGAAAAAGAATCCTGCCAAGGACCATGATCATCAAAAAACGCTTGAAATCATTAAATATTTACGCTCTTAGTTTTTACGAATTCTAAGAAATATTTTTAAGAGAAATTAAGCCCAGGAGAACCTATTGAAAAATGTATTAATTACCACTCTTGGCACATCCTGGCAGATTGTTCCTGAACTTTATGGTTTTACTAACCCTGGCCAGCTTGATTTGTACTGTCAGAAAAGCAGCTATCAAGCTGATCAGACTCTGAGGACTGACAACGCTATTGAGCCGGTAGACGCTATCTGGATCATTACAACCGAGAAAATGATTCTCGACTCACTGCAGGATTGGGCTAAGGACATGGCGGTACCTTTACGGTTTTTCTGGCCGCGAGGGGTCGATGAGTTGTCGAGTGTCGAGGAAAATATCCGAATGGCGGATCTGATCTACCGCGCGGTGCTGCATGGTCATGCAGCCACCAAAGGGGGAAAGCTCTATCTTTCTCTCGCCGGTGGTCGCAAGACCATGAGTGCCGAGATGCAACAGGCCGGTATGCTTTTTGGCTGCTCTGCCCTGTTGCATGTGGTAGATCGCAAGCCGAGTACCGAACAGCAACAGGTGCTTAAGGAGGTGACCTTTACCAAACCGCTGCCGGCTGCGGTTGCCGAGGTTTACCAGCCGCTGGTGCTTATGACCGACTGCCCCGCTAACGCCTGCCTGAGCGTCGATCCGCCGGTGACGGCCGGCGATTATCCGCTGACAGGTGGTGAAGTGGTTGTCTCTCCAGACCTCTATCAGGACATTCGTAACCGACTCAAACAGGCTGAAAACCTGCTGTACAATTTCAGCCTTCAGATCAGCGAAAATGACCTGCAAACCAACTTCCATGGGTTGTATACCCTGCCGCCTGAGCGCATCCGCCAACTGACACAAGAGCGTATCGCCGCAAGACCTATGAATCACCAAGCGGATGTCGAATGGCTGCAGCAACTCCCCAAGGCCGATTTGCACTGCCACCTTGGTGGGATTCTTGACGCCTGTGGCCTGATTGAGGTTGCCCTAACCCTGGCAGGTCGGGTTGAGGAAGAAGCTCTTAAAGATCAGGGCTTTAGTCGCAGGTTGGAGCGATTGCGGGAACTCGTCCAAAACGGGAATGCAGCAGGCATTCGCGCATTTTTAGGGGAAGATGCCTCAGGCTCAACTGGATTATTCAAGGTTACGCGCTCATGGCATAAAAAAGAACCCCTTGGGGTCTGTGGGTTTTTGCTGTGTTTTGTCGATCACCCGGCGTTTCTGGATGAGCTGATCTTTGATAATTATCGCCAGGCTGAAAACTTTCAGGGTATTGGGATTGAAAACTATGAGCCTCTTGGCGATCTGCAAGGTTCTGGTTTGCTGCAATGCCGCGAAACGCTCCATGCCGCCTGTCGTATCTTGCGGCGGCAGGTTGCACAGCAGCAGATTCGCTATCTTGAGCTGCGTTGTTCGCCACACAATTACACCCGGGGCGGACTCAGCGCCAGAGAAGTCGTTGAGATTCTGCTTGCTGAGCTTGATCAGGATACCTGCTGCACCTTCAGGCTGCTGTTTATTGCCAGCAGACACCGGGTTTTAAGTGAGGCCTATCGCCATATAGAGTTGGCCGAAGAGCTTTTGCAGGAGTCTGAAGCCTTTCGGCGCCTCTTCGTGGGCTTTGATCTGGCTGGAAACGAGCAGAGCCGCTCTCCCCGCACCATGCGCGATGCCTTCATGCCCCTGCTGAACCGCTGCATACCCGTCACGATCCATGCTGGTGAAGGAGAGCCCGTCGACAACATTTGGGAAGCTGTCTACGAACTTAACGCCGACCGTGTCGGTCATGGTCTGACGCTGGGCGATAGCAGTACGCTGTTGCGCCGCTTTGTCGAACGTCGCATTGCCATCGAGATGTGCCCCAGCAGCAATACCCAAGTTGTGGGCTACCGCGACTGGATGAAGGAAATTCCAGGTAAAACCTATCCTTTGCGCTCCTACCTTGATCTCGGTCTGCGAGTAACCGTTAATACCGACAACCCCGGCATCTCGCGCACCAGTCTGGCCGATGAGCTATATCGGGCAGCGGCCATGAGCGAAGGCGGTCTGACCCGCTGGCAGATTTTGCAACTGCTGCGAAACAGCCTTCAAGCGGCTTTTTGCCCACTGGAACAACGGCGCGAGCTTCTTCGACAAGCAGAGCAGCTCATTGTTAATCAGCTGACAGATTTCGCCAGAAAGAGGAGGTATCATGCATAGCCCTGTTCTGGCCCTCTGGCGCAACCAAATACCATCCGGTTGGTTGCTTCCCCGCGGAGGCCTGATCCTGTCAGCGCAGCAGTTTCAGAATCAGGTTCCCGTCGAGGCCATTCAATGGCCCTGCCGTGCAGCAGTTGAACGCGATCACCGTTACAAACAGCTGATTCCCTATATTCTGGTGCGCTATCGGGGACGCTTGGCCTGTTATTGCCGTCAAGGCAACGAACGTCGCCTGCACGGCTGTTGGTCTGTCGGCGTTGGCGGCCATGTCGATGAGGCAGACCGATCCGAAGACCTTTGTACAACCCTGTACGCTGCAGCGCGGCGTGAGCTGCAGGAAGAGCTGCCAGGTATTGACTCTTCCCTGCAACTACACTGGTTGGGGCTGATCAACGAAGAGGAAACTTCGGTTGGGCATACCCATCTTGGGTTGGTTCTTGTCGCGGAAGCTGAGGGGCCAGAACCCCCGATCGGTGGCTCTGAGCTGGGAGATCTTTGTTGGCTGCCGCCAGAAAACATTCGCCGAATGCCACTGGAAATCTGGAGCGAGCTAGCTCTCGCGCTGCTGTAGCAACCCTGATTCCGATACTAAACTCTTGCACTCCAGGAGTATAAGCGTGTCTCTCACTAAGGCTATGATCGTTTCGGTTGGTGGCTCACCAGAGCCGGTTGTTTTCAGCCTCAACCAGCGCCAGCCCGAATATATTCTTTATTTCACGTCTATAGCATCACGCAAGATGGTACGCGAAAGCATTGAGCCGCATCTGCTGTTCAAGCCTGCTGATCATGAAATCGTCATGACACCAGATGAAGAAGATCTTGGCGTGTCAGTAGCAGAACTGTTGCATAAAGTTCCGCAATTTCTCCAGGTGTGGAACGTTCCCTTTAGAGAACTGCTTGGTGATTACACCGGCGGCACCAAAACCATGTCAGCAGCCCTGGTGCTGGCCTTGGCCGAGCGTGGTTGCAGTTACAGCTATGTTGGTGGCAAAAGCCGCAACAAGGAGGGGTTAGGCACGGTACTCAACGGCCATGAGCGGTCATTGTATCTGGACAATCCCTGGGACGTATTGGCGGTTGGGCCCTGCCGTGACGCAGAGCTGTTGTTTAATCGAGCGCGCTTTCGGGCGGTAAGTGATCTTGCCGAACGCACCGCGACACGCACAGAATGTCATCGACCATTCTTCGAAGCGCTCCGCCACCTCTCACAGGGATACTATGCCTGGGATGCCTTCCAGTACAAAGCGGCTCTTAGCGATATCAAACGAGGGGAAAGTCAGCTGCGCAATTATGCCGCAGCCAGTCATCAAAACGGAGTGAAACAGTTTCTCCAAGCCGTCCAGAGCAACCTGCCCCTGCTTGAACAGATACAGAACGAGGTGGCCAGTCTGGCCAAACGCACCAAAAGCAAAAAAGAAGCGACCGTCAATTCTGCCGAGGCCCCAGCCCAACATTCTCTGCTGGTCGCTGATTTGGTTGCTAACGCCAAGCGCCGTGCAGAACTCGAATATAAATATGATGATGCTGTAGCCCGCCTTTACAGCGCTATTGAAAAACTGGCGAAATACCGTCTGCTCACCGCCTATGAAATCGACAATTCAGCTGTCGACCTCACTTTGGTGCCGGCAGAACTCCACCAGGGTTTGCGCGAATGCGCTAACCCGCGCGAGAATGGCAAAATTCAGATCCCCCTGTTCCGTAGTTACGAATTGCTAGCGGCTTTGCGCGATCCCCTTGGCATTGCCTATATGGCCAATGAGACCGAATTACGCAAGGTGCTTGGAGTGCGCAATACCTCCTTATTGGCTCATGGTTTCGATCCAGTCACACAAAGTACCTATCGCGATTTGTTGACTATCGCCTGCCTGTTTCTGGAACTGGCTGAAGATCAGCTGCCCAGTTTCCCACGGCTCGATTTCGCTGGCAAAGGGCTCTGAAATGAAACAGGGCAACCCTTTACCCCGCTACGATGCACATATCTGTCTGGTGAGCCAACAGCTACTGCCAAATATTCTGCCATTGCTTCCGCCCGAGAGCCGGCCAGATCAGGTTGTGCTGCTCGTTTCGTCGGACATGAAGGAACGTGCAAATCTGCTACAGCATTTTCTGAAAAATCTGGGCTGCCAGGTCAGACAAAATGATATTTCACCTTTCGATTTCGCAGATATTCGTAACAAGGTGCTCAATCTGGCAACCGAGTTCGAAACACGCTCGATAGCGCTCAATGCTACTGGTGGCACCAAGATAATGTCTCTGGGTGCCACCGAAGTGTTTCGTTCCTTTGACCTGCCGGTATTTTATATCGACACCGACAACAGCCAGTTCATCCAGCTTTCACCCGCGTTGAGCAGTCAGCCACTGATAGGCAAGATACAGCTAAAAACCTATCTCGCCGCTTACGGTTATCAGCTTGTTGAACGTGGTAGCTGCCAAATTTTGCCTACATATCAAACACTCTGCGATCACCTTATTCAAAATTCCCAGCACTATATTCGCGCGATCCCCGTTCTGCACGGCTGCGCCGCAGCGGCAGAGAAGAAAGATCCACCCCAAACTCGACTGGAAATTCGGCATCAAGGCTCTACCCCCTTGACAGAATTATTCGATCAGTTCAGCAAGGCAGGCCTGATACATCTTTGTGACCAGAATCTGTATTTCACCAGTGAACCGGCCCGCCGCTTCGCTGCCGGCTTCTGGCTGGAAAGTTACGTCACTCGTATCCTTAATCAGCTCAAAGGAATCGGGCTGGTGCAGGATCACGCCTGCAATCTGGTCATTAAAACCGCCGAGGGCGTACAAAACGAAATTGACTTGGCGTTTACTGCCCGTAACCGCCTTTACCTGATTGAATGTAAAGCCGGTAAGCTCAGTGAAAAAGAAGGTAAGGAACATCGTGCCGATGCCGTAGCCTACAAACTCGATAGCCTGCGCGACCTGATCGGTGGAACCTATGCCAAAGCCATGTTGGTCAGTTTTCAACCCCTGATTGCAACCGATCTACAGCGCTTTAAACAAAGCAGAATTGCCTTGGTTGCAGGGCCGGAACTTAAGCAGCTGTACTCGCACATCGAAACCTGGATTCAATCCTGATGGTCACGACAGCATTGACAACAAGGCAGTTACGCCAACTTCTACGCTCCTGGATTACCAGTGGCGCGCTGGAGACCGTGCTGCCTGAAGTGGCCGCCTTGCGAGGAATTTTACAGCCAGAGGAATATCATGCCGAAGGTGATGCCTATGTTCATACCTTATTGGCGGTTGAACAACTCAGCGATAACGATGACCCACGCCTGTTCTGGGCTGTACTGCTGCACGACATCGGGAAAGCCAGTACGACCAGGTTTATCGACGGTCGCTGGCGCGCATTGGGCCATGACCGCATTGGTGCCACCCTGGCGAAAACAATTCTGGCCAGGCTAAATCTGGAACCCCTGATCGAAGACGTGACCTGGTTGATCGTACATCATCACTTCGCCACCAGTTGGGGCGCCTCTGTAGAACGGGGTCTCTCTTCCAGACAATTACGCCACTGCTACCACCCGCTTTTTTCTCTGCTCTGTCGCCTGTGTCACATCGACGCCGCAGCCTCCATGGGAATCAGCCGAAAAGGCGAAATGCTAAGCCGCATTGAAAAACTCGTTGCGATGGCAGCAATCGATAAACCCGTCTGAAAATTCCGCTCATTGACAAGCGAATAAAGATGCAAAAGTAACTGGTACGGTAAAAGCAACCTTGCTGTCCTGGCCAAAAAAGAAAAGCCGGTTGCATAATCTGTATGCAACTGGCTTTTCCCCGGATTTTTATCAGGAAGGCGGTATCTCACGGCGAGGCTGGGACAGGGAGGGTTTATGATTGCTTACGTTACGGTACAAGGCGCTCGGGTGGTGCGCGAAGGACGTCATTTGCTTGTCCGTCTTGGAGACGATATCCACCATACGCTTTTTATCGGCAAACTCGAACAGCTGGTTCTGTGTGGCAACATCACACTGACAACACCGGCATTGTCCTTGCTGCTGCGCGAAGGCATTGATACCGTCTTTTTACGGCGCGACGGCCGATACCGAGGTCGTCTGGCCAGCGCCGAACCCCGAAATGTGTTTCTGCGTCAGCGTCAGTTTCATCTGTGCAACGATACCGATTTTTGTCTGGCCGCCGCTAGAAATATCGTAACCGGCAAACTCTGCAACATGGCTACTCTGCTACAGCGGATAAAGCGCAGCCGTCAATCCACCATCGCCGGGCGCATTGCCCAGGCCATCCGTGAAATTATCGACAAACTTCCGCAAGCCAATCATCTCGATACCGTCCGCGGACTTGAAGGTGCCGCCAGCGCTCGGTATTTCGAAGGCTTGCGTCAGGGGCTTGATAATGACTACGGTTTCTGCCGGAGAGTGCGGAGACCCCCCACAGACCCTGTCAATTCTGTGCTTTCACTGCTTTACACCTGTTTGATCAATCGAATCTATGCTGCCGTGCGGCTGGCCGGACTTGACCCCTATCCCGGCGTGCTGCACTGTCTGGATTATGGCCGGCACGCCTTGCCTCTTGATTTGGTCGAGGAGTTTCGAGCCCCATTAGCCGATGCTCTGATGCTGGCCCTGTTCAATCTGCGGGTATTGCGCCAAGAAGACTTTTATCGCTTTGACCCGCCAAAAATGGATTTGCCAGAGTCCCAGCGCGATAGCATAGATGCTGCGATTCAAGATGCCCTTGGGCAAATGAGTGACTTGGAAGATGATCAGGACCTGTTCGACCTGCCGGAGCAAACAGCGCCTCTTAGCAGTTCCTCAAGCAGTGATACCCCGCGTGGTGCAGGAGCTATTCGATTGTATCCGGCTGCGTTCAAAAAAGTGATTACCGCCTTTGAAAAAAAACTGCAGACCGAATTTTACCATCCACTGGCAGAACAGCGGATGAGCTATGCCGACGCTCTGATATTTCAGGCCCGCCAGTATCGACGTTTGATAGAAGGCGAAATCGTGCAGTACCAACCTTTGCTGCTGAGATGAAAAATGATGGCCGTTATTGCCTATGATATCGTTTCCAATCGCCGTCGTTCCCGGTTGCATCGGTACCTGAAGGAATTCGGTCTTAACACGCAGAAATCCATCTTCGAATGCGAAGTTGATAAAAAAACTCTTCTGCGCCTTGTGCAAGGAGCCCGCCAATTTATTGACCCTGCTGAAGATTCCCTACGAATCTACCGACTTTGCAGTTCTTGTCAAAGGCGGGTCGCCGTATCTGGGCTTGGTGTGAGCCTGCGGACTCTCGATTTCACAGTACTTTAACGTCGTCTGCACCCCGTCAAGTGTCGCAACCTTGCCGCAGGAGATAATCAAAAAATGAATATGCTGGTTACCTATGATATTGCCGATTCACGCCGGCTTAACCGAGTCGCCAAAATCATGAAAGACTATGGGCTGAGGGTGCAGAAGTCCGTTTTTGAAGTCGATGTGACACATAAAGAATTTTCTCATCTGCGTAAACGCACCGAAAAAGAACTTGACCCCAAGGAGGATGGCGTAAAATACTTTCCTCTGTGTGGACGATGCTCAGGTGTTTGGCTCCACATCGGGCAAGGAGAAATTAAATGGGACGAAGGCGATTTTTTGGTATTGTAGTTGCTGCGCGAAGCCAGCGACTCAAAAGAAGTGTTTAACAAAACAATGAAATTACCGAGGCTTAGGTCGACGACTCGACCAGAGGTTCGCGAAAGGAGAATGATTGTTGAAAACAGTATCTTACAAAATTAAAGAAGAAGATTGTACCTTAGCTTCTAATGGTTTGCACAGGGTTCGCGTGATGTGCAATCTAAATATTCGAAACGAAAAGGGAAAATCGACAAGCGGAAGTAATTGACCTGCCTTACGAAGGGATTACGACCATAGAGTGTAACCTCTCCTTTGTTGACCGTTTCAAATGTGAGAAGTAATTGACCTGCCTTACGAAGGGATTACGACTCAGACGTGCTTTTGTTTCTTCATTCATAGCATTCCTCCGAAGTAATTGACCTGCCTTACGAAGGGATTACGACACGTTGTCCAGCTTGAAGCGCTTGTTCCTGGCGACATAGAGGAAGTAATTGACCTGCCTTACGAAGGGATTACGACAGAAATAATCCTCTCCAAAAGTGGAGCACATTTACTTGGGAAGTAATTGACCTGCCTTACGAAGGGATTACGACACCTGCTCGGTCATTTCATCTAGGGTCATATCCCGCCTGAAGTAATTGACCTGCCTTACGAAGGGATTACGACAAAAAGAAAGAGGCGGTCTATCGTATGAAGGACAAGCCTCAAGAAGTAATTGACCTGCCTTACGAAGGGATTACGACTTGCCATCCTGCTTAATGACTGCCACCTTACCACTGTGAAGTAATTGACCTGCCTTACGAAGGGATTACGACATTCTCCTTGCGGCCTTGTCTCTCGACAGTCCTTTGATTGATGAAGTAATTGACCTGCCTTACGAAGGGATTACGACAACTCCTCTCCGTCGATGAACAGCTGTGGGGCACCCACCATGGAAGTAATTGACCTGCCTTACGAAGGGATTACGACAAGGTTGCCGTCAGGGAAGGTTGCGTGATGCAGCAACAGAAAGGAAGTAATTGACCTGCCTTACGAAGGGATTACGACACCTGCCCCCTTCCGTTACCAGCAGAGCCAGCGCAGCGGAAGTAATTGACCTGCCTTACGAAGGGATTACGACTTTACGGTTGTTCCCCGTGATAATAACACGGGGAATCAAGGAAGTAATTGACCTGCCTTACGAAGGGATTACGACCAGATATTTTTTCCCCTCGGTTCAAATCTACTGCGGCGAAGTAATTGACCTGCCTTACGAAGGGATTACGACCGGCACAATTCATCAAGGCTGATGTATTGGCCGAATCCGGCGAAGTAATTGACCTGCCTTACGAAGGGATTACGACCCGGCCTTGTCCAGTCGGCCCTTGCGGATATACTCAATGAAGTAATTGACCTGCCTTACGAAGGGATTACGACCCGGCTGAGAGTTGCTCGCTGATCTGCTCACTGATGCTGTCGGCGCGGAAGTAATTGACCTGCCTTACGAAGGGATTACGACGGCCGGTTGGCCTAGAGTATTGCCTAAAAAGGATTCAATGCGAAGTAATTGACCTGCCTTACGAAGGGATTACGACAGTGTGGCTTGCTGCTCGTTGAGAATGGCGACCTCGCGCTGGAAGTAATTGACCTGCCTTACGAAGGGATTACGACAAAAACCGCTTGAGCGGATAGATTGACCCATCGTCGCGAAGTAATTGACCTGCCTTACGAAGGGATTACGACCGCTCACTGCAGCCCTGCACCAGGCAACTTCCCCACTTCGAAGTAATTGACCTGCCTTACGAAGGGATTACGACCGGTCGAATTGGGCGCCATCGATGCTGAGGCGGCCGTCTGATGAAGTAATTGACCTGCCTTACGAAGGGATTACGACCAGGATCTCGCTGACGAATTTTTCCCACTCGGGCGCTGGGAAGTAATTGACCTGCCTTACGAAGGGATTACGACGCCTCTTCACCACGACCGTTATCGAGTGACTGGTTGAACGAAGTAATTGACCTGCCTTACGAAGGGATTACGACCTTTACTTGGGCAACCTGCCCACTGTAACGGACGAAACCGACGAAGGAAGTAATTGACCTGCCTTACGAAGGGATTACGACTCCGGCAAGTTCAAGGGGATCGTCTCTTTGGTTGTGCTGAAGTAATTGACCTGCCTTACGAAGGGATTACGACTTCTGGAATTGCATCTATATTACCTCTTTTATCATGAATCTGAAGTAATTGACCTGCCTTACGAAGGGATTACGACCAATAAATTCATCTAACTCATAAATGGAATTATAAACCTTGAAGTAATTGACCTGCCTTACGAAGGGATTACGACGCTTTATCGGTGCGGCCTTTACGCACATAATCCACACCATTGAAGTAATTGACCTGCCTTACGAAGGGATTACGACGCTGCGCTTTTACGGCGCTTTCTTCGATTCCTGCAGCGCGGAAGTAATTGACCTGCCTTACGAAGGGATTACGACTCGCCACAAAGTTTTACGATTGAATCTCTAATTTCATCTGGAAGTAATTGACCTGCCTTACGAAGGGATTACGACCCTCGCGCACGATGGCGCGATACCGGAGAATAATGTTGCTGAGAAGTAATTGACCTGCCTTACGAAGGGATTACGACCACGTAAGCGACGCCGTTACGCACCGCCAGGGCGGTAAGAAGTAATTGACCTGCCTTACGAAGGGATTACGACATATTCTGTTGACTGCCACTGGTAAAAAGGAAAATCGCGAAGTAATTGACCTGCCTTACGAAGGGATTACGACGGGACAACATATCATCGTGATTACTGGCGACCACGTACACCATGAAGTAATTGACCTGCCTTACGAAGGGATTACGACACTAGAATTATGTTGTACACTTGTTATATACATGGTTTTTGAAGTAATTGACCTGCCTTACGAAGGGATTACGACTTTTCAGCCACGACCTTGCTAAAGGACCTAACCGAGATGGAAGTAATTGACCTGCCTTACGAAGGGATTACGACGACGTGTTTTGCCGATCAATGTGTGTTCAACCTAGTTCCGAAGTAATTGACCTGCCTTACGAAGGGATTACGACCGTTGGCACAGCCCCGTCTTATTCTGGCTCAGGTCAATACGCGAAGTAATTGACCTGCCTTACGAAGGGATTACGACCACCACCTCTTCCAGCTCGATCACCCGCTCGGTGTAGTGGAAGTAATTGACCTGCCTTACGAAGGGATTACGACTATGTCACCGTTGAGCCAATCGCCTGAATACTGTTCTTGGAAGTAATTGACCTGCCTTACGAAGGGATTACGACATTCTGACCAATATTCTGATATATTTTCACCTTCCCAATCGAAGTAATTGACCTGCCTTACGAAGGGATTACGACAATATCGTCGTCAGGTAATCCTACTACCTTAACGAGTTCCCTTGAAGTAATTGACCTGCCTTACGAAGGGATTACGACCATCGTATCTAATTACTATTAATGGTAAATTGTTTTTCTTAGGAAGTAATTGACCTGCCTTACGAAGGGATTACGACTACATCGTTCTCAAGCTCGTATTTTCCGACTTTGATAATCGAAGTAATTGACCTGCCTTACGAAGGGATTACGACAACGGGACCATCAAGGTGATCGGCGACAATGCGGAGATCGTGGAAGTAATTGACCTGCCTTACGAAGGGATTACGACGACAATGGCCAACTATCATTTTTTGGCCTAACTTTTGCAGGAAGTAATTGACCTGCCTTACGAAGGGATTACGACGGCGACGCGAGCAACGTCGCCTGACGGGGGGATGGTAATGTGAAGTAATTGACCTGCCTTACGAAGGGATTACGACGCCGTGACCTTGACGCGGTAGTAGTTGCCTACTTCGGTGAAGTAATTGACCTGCCTTACGAAGGGATTACGACACTTGCCCGGTGAAACGAATGTAGCCGACGAACAGTGCGTTGAAGTAATTGACCTGCCTTACGAAGGGATTACGACCGCTGAGCATCAGCGAATTGCACAGGCTCGAGGCTCTGAAGTAATTGACCTGCCTTACGAAGGGATTACGACCAATAATCACTAGAATCTGTTCTATCCCTAAGAAATTTAATGAAGTAATTGACCTGCCTTACGAAGGGATTACGACCGTGGGACGCCCCCTTGGCCGACAGTAAACTCTTTTCCCGCCGAAGTAATTGACCTGCCTTACGAAGGGATTACGACTCTGTGCGCCCTTTGCGAACGTATTCGACCCCGTTTTTCACGGGAAGTAATTGACCTGCCTTACGAAGGGATTACGACTCCGATGTCACGGGCGTACATATAAGCGTCATAGCCGTCGCGAAGTAATTGACCTGCCTTACGAAGGGATTACGACTTAGCTGGTACGAGCCAACCGGAAGGCGCATCGACACCGCCTCGAAGAAGTAATTGACCTGCCTTACGAAGGGATTACGACGTGGGCAGCTTTCGTCGAGCAGGATGCCACGATTTTGCCGTCCTGAAGTAATTGACCTGCCTTACGAAGGGATTACGACAATCGTTTACTATATGACTGATATTGACGCCAATGCCTAATTGGGAAGTAATTGACCTGCCTTACGAAGGGATTACGACTTTTTGACTGCTAGGGCTGTGATAGCTCTGATGTCAACCCCTTGAAGTAATTGACCTGCCTTACGAAGGGATTACGACTTCAAGTCTGTAGCAGCGTTGATAGGATATTTAGCAGTCGGCAAGAAGTAATTGACCTGCCTTACGAAGGGATTACGACAAATCGCGCACTATTTCGCTGTTGCGCATGTAGGTGATCAGCAAGAAGTAATTGACCTGCCTTACGAAGGGATTACGACACAATATAAACGGTAGCGTTTGGAACAACCCTAGAACAATGGAAGTAATTGACCTGCCTTACGAAGGGATTACGACATTAAGATCAATCCCAAATCCATGCTATCTGGCAGTATCCGCTGGAAGTAATTGACCTGCCTTACGAAGGGATTACGACCAGCGTAGCACCACAGGCCGATAAACAGTAAGCGGGCCAATGGAAGTAATTGACCTGCCTTACGAAGGGATTACGACATAAACCATCAACACCATCAATAAGCGCTGATTTGCTTGGGTGAAGTAATTGACCTGCCTTACGAAGGGATTACGACCGCTGAGCATCAGCGAATTGCACAGGCTCGAGGCTCTGAAGTAATTGACCTGCCTTACGAAGGGGTTACGACACATGGCTGCTTCTTCTGGGATAACAAGTGACTCTGCAGTGAGATGAAATGAAGAAAGGAAGGGTCTGTGCCCCGCTGAGGAGATATGGCGGGGCGTTTTTTTGTGCGCGGGGCGGGGTGGTTCGCTCAGCAGCGGGATAGACATTCAATTCTTGTCACGGTCACCGGCGAACCGCTATGCTGCGTTCTTTTTCAGGGCATTTGTACAGATTGGATTCTTTCATGGCACATCACCACGGCAGTCAACCTGAACTGGAATTCTTCCGCCCGGCAGCGGATGCCCCGTCCCGGCCCCTGCCGCTGGCCACCGAGCGGGTCGAGGCTGGCTTTCCCAGCCCGGCCCGCGATTATGTCGAACCACCGCTGGACCTCAATGACCTGTGCGTGCGCCATCCGGCGGCGACCTATTTCGTCCGCGTCCAGGGTGATTCCATGATCGATGGTCACATCTGCCCCGAGGATATCCTGGTGGTGGATCGCTCCCTCAAGCCCTGCCACGGCGATATTGTCATTGCCTGCTTTGATGGCGATCTGACCGTCAAGCGGCTGGAAACCCGGCCCGAACTGCGCCTGGTGCCGATGAATCCCAACTATCAGCCGCTGGTGCCGGCCGAAGGTTGCGATATGGAAATCTTCGGCGTCGTCACCACAGTCATTCATCAGCTGCGCAAGGCATAAGGGGCTTCAGCGCGCCACCAATTCTTAGCGCGGATTGCACGTCGGCTGGCAGTGAGCCAAAAAACAGCAAAAAAGCCGGCGCAGGAAAACTCCTTAGCCGGCTTACGTAGGTGCCTCGTTTGGTGTTCCGATTTTTTCTGCCAGAACCGCTCAACTTCGCTGGCGATAGAGGGCAAACAGCAGTTCCACGGCCCAGTCGCAGGTCTGATCGCTGTTCTGACCCCCCAGCGGCCAAAGCGCCTGCGGTAGCTGCCAGGCAGACAGCGGCCCAGCAACGGCGAGATTGAAAGCGGCAAGGCTGTGCTGCAGTTCCAGCCGTGCGATGACCTTTTCGAGAATGCGCAGGGCCCGCTCGAGTTTCTGCGCCAGAAGGTGAGCTGTGCAGCCGTCCTGAAAGTTGTCGTTCTGGTACTTACCCAGAACGGGGATGGCCAGGCGGCCTTCTTACCCGTTTCGATCTTCGCGGCGACAGCATAGCCGAGGATGAGCTGGTGCAGACTCTCCCAAGTCGACTCAGTCAGGCTCTTGATGCTGTCCTGAAGAATCGACTTGCGGGGATAGACGCCCATATCGAGTCGCGCAAAGGCGCGAAAGGCGGCCGAATCTTCCAGATAAAACGCCAGCTCCTCATAGGTGAGCTCACGGTACTGCTTGAGAATTGCGCAACGTAGCACCTGGTCGGCATTCAAACCGAGGCGGCCGGTATCTTCTCGCCGCCCTTGGAGCAGGTCACGGTGAACGGCATCGAGAATCGTAGGCGTCTGATCCAGGATCTGAGAAATGCAGCGCAGTTCCTTGGCGATCGCACTGGTATGCATCAAGTCAAAAATGGACAGCTGTCGATTGATTTTTTGCCGCACAAGGCCTCCTGACCATATTGAAATAGACGTAAATTCAATATGTTATAGATTGACAATGCCATATCGAGGCAAAAAACTCAAGCGCGCATTTAGTATTTTAGCAGCAATTACATACACTTATGGCTTTCCGGATGGAAACTAGTTGGCGCGGGTGAGGCTTGCCGACAGCAAAGTCAGTGGTGTAGCGAATCAGGCCCTTGCGCACCAGTGTGGTTATCACTGATTTCATGGTGCCGATTCGAACTGGTCGAGCAGGTAGCCTTTCAGGCGGGAATCAATGTTGAGCGAGGTGACATTGTCGATGACGGCGTGCTTAAGAAAATTAATTTAAGCTAACTCTTTATGGCGGATGCATATGTCGTAAACGCATAAGAGTCCACGCATATGAATCAAAAACGTAAGAAGCGCAGAAAAAGTGCGCTTTTCAGAACAAAAAATCGCCTCCGGCTAGGGGATAATGCACACATATACCCTAGCCGGAGGTAATTATGGAAGATTTAGATTATCAGATTGGAATCAAAGAAAATTCATCTATGGTTGGATTATCAAAAACCTTCACTGGCTTAGCAGCTCTGAGTCGTTGGCTCGAAAAACTAGACGCCCTGATGATTAGCGATCTTAGTGATGGACACATATCTATCGACTATACATGTCAGGCGGGGCCTGTCGGGGGTGTGAAGATGGGGATAAGATCATGCATCAATTACCCCGACGCAACACTAAATGAGATCAAACAATACATATTAAATACAAGATTGATTACACTTAAAGCAATAAGTCACATAAAAAATCAGGATGATTTTGACTGTCTCCATAAAAATCTGATCTCGCTTGGGAAAGAAATTGGCAATAAATCAAAAAATCTCGTTATGTCATTATCTACTCTGTCAAAAGAAAACCTAGCTAAAATAATAGTCAATTTATGTATTATATCAGCAAGTCGTCATGTAAAAAATAAAATTTTGTATTCTGATAAGGAAAATAAAATAGTATTTGAATGCGAAAATAGAATTACCTATGAAGAAATTCTTGGAAAAATAAAACAAGACGACACTGAGTACTATGGTGAATTTCAAATCAAGAAAGCGCCTGGCGATCATGAAACTTCATTTGTTTTAAAATACGACGGCAAGATAGTTAGGCACCGAATGTGTAGCAAAGTGTTTTTGAGGGAATGGTTCAATGGCGATCATGAATTTACTTGCTTCTCTAAAATGAAAGCAAAATTTAAAATTATTAAACACCACGATCAAAACTTATTTGAATTAATAGAGGTATTAGGGATTGAACGGCCTGCAAAAAATGAAAATCAACTGTTTCTTGCTTACTAAATGTAAGCAAAATGAATCATTTCATTCCAGGCTAGCCAGTATTATCGGCGAGAACGCTTCTGGCGCCATCATAGTATATGGAAAAATAGCGTGAATCATCGCAATTTAAGATCCAGAGACCCCTAATGGGCAGATTTTAGGCGCACGGTTCTGCATTGAGCTGATCTTAATTCTGTAGTTACGGTATTGACCATTAGCCATCATGGCTGACAGCAGCAAAAGAGAAGACCTGCCCCTTGCAAACGTGGTTTATGCTGGAGTCACGACACCCGGCACAGAGCCATAACCAAGGAGGCAGGTCATGACAAAGACTATCACTTATGTTGGTCTCGATGTTCACAAAAACTCGATCGATATCGCGTTTGCTGATGCTGGTCGCGACGGTGAAATCCGCCATTACGACACCATCAACGGAGACCTCGCCTCACTGGATAAGGCGATCCGTAAACTGGTATCACGGGGAGTCGCTCTCTCTTTTGCTTATGAGGCCGGCCCTTGTGGCTATGAAATCTATCGGCACCTGACGAAGCAAGGGTATGACGGTATTGTGGTTGCCCCGTCGCTGATTCCGCGAAAAAGTGGCGACCGCATCAAGAATGATCGCCGTGATGCAGAGATGCTGGCACGGTTACATCGCGCCGGCGAACTAACCTCGGTCTATGTCCCCTGCCTCGAAGATGAGGCGATGCGCGATCTGTGCAGAGCCCGGATCGACAGTAAAAGCGCAGAACGCAAAGCCCGCCAGCAGTTGGGAGCTTTTCTGCTACGCAGCGGGTTGCGCTACAGCGGCAAAACACTTTGGAGCAAAGCCCACTGGAACTGGATTTCCTGCATCAAGATGCCGCATCCGGCCCAGCAGATCACGTTGCAGGAATATATCGATGCCGTTCGTTCTTGCAGTGAGCGGGTCGAGCGCATGACCGAACAGATCCGGCAACTTGCCCAGCAATGGCGCATGAGCCCAGTTGTCGAAGCGATCCAGGCTCTCCGGGGCGTCTCCCTGATCGTAGCCACAACGACTGTTGCCGAGTTGGGAGACCTGACCCGCTTCGATCATCCGCGCCAGCTCATGGCGTACCTGGGGTTGGTTCCCTCAGAACACTCCAGCGGCGAGACGGTCAAACGCGGTGGCATCACCAAAACCGGTAACGGTCACGCCCGGCGTATGCTGGTGGAAGCGGCTTGGTCTTATCGCCTTCCGGCTAGAGTCAGTCGTCGGTTGCATGAACGACAGAGGCAACTGCCACAGGCAATCTGGGAGATCGCCTGGAAAGCGCAATTAAGGCTCTGCGCTCGCTATCGGCGATTGATCGCCAAAGGTAAACGCAGCCAGGTTGTCGTCGCTGCGATCGCTCGTGAGTTGTCAGCATTTATCTGGGCCATCGCCAAGACGGTGCCAGCACCGGTTTAAGTAAAGGTTCAAAAATCCAGGAACCAGCTTCTGTCATGAAAGAGTGCGGCCCGGTAACGGAGAATCCTCGGGCCTGTTATGGGATCAGGCATCTGCTGAACTCCCGACTTTAGCGAGAGGCAGCTCCACGACGTAGGCAAGACAGGCGGTACCCAACCCGCGAATATCAGCGTGATCTACCGTCGTAAAAAGTGGCCCCGCTCTTTCGTGACAGAGATAAAACCACAGCTTTCAAGAAGCAGTATTTTTCTCTTGTAATTGTCAGCCATATCAGCAGGATGTTGAAAAAGTAGTCAGCACCCCGGCATTTTAATTTCGTAGAATTTTTTCAGAGCTCTTTGACAATCTGTTTCGCTGTTATGTGGCTGCCAGTCTCCTATTTCGGGGTAATAGCCCCGGTTTGTGCGCATATTTTCCGCGTCCGGTCGCACTTGACCTACGGTGCCCATATCAGGTTGCGCATGCGTACCAGATTGTAGGCGGTGAGCGTCAACGTCAAGGTGGCGGAAACCTTTTCCAGTCCTCGATGTCTGGTTTTGCGCAAAAGGCCAACGGTTTTCATCCAGCCAAAGATTTCCTCGACACGCTTGCGTACTCGCAGGCTGGTGCCATAACCTTTGTGTGCCGTGGTTCTACCGTCAATAGCGCTGACTTTTTTCTTCTGCGCCACATGGGGCGTTACGTTGAGTTGTCGCGCCTTGTGAACAAAGTCGGCAACATCATAGCCCTTGTCTGCGCCCAGAGTAATGCGATGAGTGCCGCGCACCTGTTCCAGCATAGCCAGGGCAGCGTCGCGTTCTGCCGTGCCACTGGCCTGAGTCAGCAGGGAGTCAACCACCAGACCGTTGCGATTCTCCATCAGCACATGCCCCAGGTAGCACAGCTTGCTCTGCTGGCCTTCGGCTTTCCTAAACAGACGGCTTTGAGGGTCCGTTGTCGACTGATGTGTATCGTTCTTACGCTTGTGCCCCTTGAAATCAACGGAAGGATTTTTGCCGCCGGGTTGAGATGGTCTCTGGTTACCGTCGTTGCGTTCATCTTTTGGCCGAAAACTTTTCATCGACGCCCAGGCTTGATGCAGTCGCAAAAAGTCGAACAGAACAAAAAACGACCGTTTTTCAAGGTCAACAAACGATTCGCAGAAGCGAGATCGTTGATTCTGAGCGAAATATGACGGGCCTTTTTTCGCCAGATCGATCAGCCCTGACTTTTTGCGAGAGCATCAGGCTTCGATCATAGAACCATCCACGGTGAAATGCTCAGTGGAGAGCAGATCCGCTTTCCTGGCTAAATCCAGAACTGCCCGGAAGAATTCCGAGGTCACCTCTTGAGACAGCAGGCGATCCCGGTTCTTTGAAAAAGTCGAATGGTTCCAAATCTGATCCTCCATAGACAGGCCGACAAACCAGCGAAACAGAAGATTGTAGTCCAACTGCTCCACCAACATGCGTTCACTGCGGATGGAGTAGAGGATCTGAATCACCATGGCGCGCAGCAGCTGCTCCGGGGCAATGGACGGACGCCCTGTATGAGAATACAGCGCATTCAATGATGATGAAATCGACAGCAGGGCATCCCCAAAATGCGGATGGGTCGTAAGGGATGATCCTTCGGTACCCGCTCTTCCGGGGAGAGGTAACAGAAAATTCGTTGCTGTTGAGTATCATCACCGCGCATAATAGTTCTCCTGCAAAATCAGTAGGTTATGCGCAAGATTATAACAAAACAAGTAACGTAAAGCCAATAATTTCAGCAGGTTGATTGAATAGAGTTTTTCAACAGCCTGTTAGCCAGTATGATTCGCGCCAAAACCAGCAGGTCGTACGAAACGACATTGCTCCAGAGATAGCGCTGAAAGCCTCGTTAACCAGTCCGGCGTGTAGGCCGAAACGACACTTCAGAGCCGAGATGTTGGTCGCAGTGCCGGGACGAAAGTTTCTCAGCCGCTTGCAAAACCAGTTGCTCTTGGCCATGTCGAGCACGCCCAGGCCACGACGCTTGGAGAAGGCAGCGCCATTGACCTGAAGTTCATCGGCAAAGGCCTGACGCATGAACAGAAACACGCGCACCACATTAAAGAAAACTCGGTGGTAAAGTCGCTCTGCCCCTTGGCTTACGCAAATAATCTAAACCTCATCCAGCTAGGAAAAAAAATGGCTTGCATTTTAAATAGAACATAGAATTAAAAAAGCAGAATGTAAATGACAGGAAAAAACTCTATAAAGCGATCTGCGAACGAATTTGGTATCACGACATGATTTGCATTTAAATTTATTGAGCAACGCTATGCATGCTAGCTGAGAAAAACCTTTTTTATTTCGTTTTGTCCACTTTGTCCGACAGAGCAATTTATTGAACGATGCAATCCGGTTATGTTGTTGTTCTGATGCTACATCTTAACCATAAAATGCTAATTTATGCTAAACTGTTGATGTAAAAGTCTAAGAGCGAAGTAAAATCCGGAGGATCCTTTTTTCCCTCTTTTCTTTTTAGCTTCGCCCTCGTCATAATTGTCATTTAAAATCTTGATAGTGACCGAGCCCTTTTTGTCTGTACTTTTCAGGTTAGACTCTTCGCCGCTAGTGATCTGAGAAACGGGCAACTTTGTAGCGGTGGCCCATTTAACTAAGTATTTGCGTCGATCAGATTGCTCTTGCCCTCTGCGTGCGTGATGCACTAACAAGATTCTCCTCTTAGGAATACCACATTCAAGAATCAACTCGACAAGCTCCGCCAAATCCGTCAGAGATCCGTAACAGCTATCAGACCATCGAGCTGATCGGCAATTCAGAGCGAGTTGGATAATTTTTTTAGCAGATT
>Ga0265295_1001141_pt1 | contig 48212 bp, 49 predicted proteins | sample Munlansysbiofilm_FD_192503 | JGI IMG/M metagenome (GOLD analysis project Ga0265295, IMG submission 192503) | Leachate microbial communities from a municipal landfill in Southern Ontario, Canada - Methane capture system biofilm | ecosystem: Engineered > Solid waste > Landfill > Unclassified ...
TCATCGGTGATTTTGATGCTGCAACAAATACGATTATCGTAAAAGAGTTTAAAGCTCCGCCGCCACCGAAGAAATCGTTCTTCAAAGGATGTCTCTAATCTTAAAGCCCTTTGGGGCTTTAAGCGGTATTTTTCTTATAAATTCTCTATTTCTCCGCAAAAACGCTTTGACTAACTAGTTTACGAACTTTGCTTTGATGTAAGCGAAATTATGATAAAAATTCCCCGACTTAAATAGAAAAAACAGGATCACTATGAACAAAGAGTACAGACTCTACATCTATGCCTTTTTATCGCGTACTATGGCAAATACTGCCGACAAAAACTACGTACGCGACCTTCGAAACAACAAAGAGCTTCTCGAACTTTTGGGAGAGGATACCCTTGCATGGTTTCAAGCAAAGAGCGACGAGGAGATTTTGGATGCTCTCAATGAGGATTACTCCTCGATGTTCATTATCAATACCCAACCCGTCGAGTCGTTCGTATTGGATGCGAAGAACGAAACATTGGTCGGTTTGCAAAACCCCGTTATGAACTTTTATTACCGCAACGGCTTTGAGCTAAATATGGATCAAAGCGAGCTGATGGCTCCCGATCATCTCTCTATTGAGCTTGCTTTTATGCAAACGCTTATCTACAGAGACGAGCAAAAACCGCAGTTTCAATTTTTAAAAGAGCATCTTTTTACTTGGGTAGTGCCGTATATGATCGGGATGAAGAGCATGGCAAACACCCCTTTTTACAGAGATATTTGCGATTTTACGGTCGAGTTTATCGTAGCCGATTACGATTACTGCAGTACGCTTGCGGAGAACAGCGATGGGTGATTTGAGTTTTGTCCAAAAATCGGCACTTTTCTCTTACAGCGGCGTCAATTGTCTGCGTAACGAATATTTTTACAACGATTGTCAAAAATGTGTCGACATCTGTCCCGAGGGTGCGTTCGGGATCGTTCGAAACGCATTGACCCTATTTGGGGACAAATGTATCGAATGTTCCGCTTGTATCGGCAGCTGTCCCACCGAAGCACTTACAATCGTAAATTTCGATCCCAATGCCTTTACGAGTGCATTCGGCGAGTCGGAAGAGAAAACCCTTTCGTGCAAAAAAAATACCAATTGTCTCGCTTCTTTCGATGCCCATCACTTTATTACGATGGCGCTGGACTCAGAGCACTCTCCTGTTTGCGATATGGCGCATTGCGGTGATTGCAAGCTTAATAAAGAGCAAAAAGTCGAGAACTTTATTAGAGCAGAGATCGCAAAAGCCAACGAGTTTCTTATGGCATGCGGCGGCGTCGGAGCGGTCACGACAATCGAAGAGAAACCCGAAGAGGCAAACGCCAGAAGAGCCCTTTTTAAAGCGGCATTTACGAAAGTAAAAGAGGCGGCACAAGAGAAACCCGAGGTTGCTTCGCCCACGTTGGCGCATCAAGGCGATATAAGTGCTCCTAAGGTGCCGCTGAAGTTTTTAAACCTTAAAACGGCTATAAAAAATGCGATCCCGAGATTGGAAAAAACCTCACATGCCATGAACTTCGGCTTGTTTGCCCAAAAGCAGATCGAATTTAGTGCCTGTACAAACTGCGGCGAATGTACCCAGTTTTGCCCCACAAATGCGCTTGTGGCAACACCCGACAAACAGGGGATCAACTTTAATAGCGGCGATTGTATAGCATGCGGTATTTGCGATCATATTTGTAAACCGCATGCCATTAGTACAAAAGAGGGGATCGACCTTGTGCAGTTTGCTTTTGATAGGGGGGAGGAGCTGGTGCATTACGAGATGGTGATGTGCCACGAGTGCCGCTGCCCCTACCCCTATCGCGGAGGCGATCCGATTTGCGATCGCTGTGCCGATTTCCAAAAAGATTTTTCCCATATGTTTACTTTAGCCAAGGATATGTAGATGATTAAAAACGTTAACGAGTTTGCTTCCAACCCGATTGCCGCAGGAAAAGGCGGTTCTATGCAGGTACTTATCGGCGCCGATAAAGCACCCAATTTTGCGATGAGAAAGTTCATTTTAAAAAGCGGCGGCAACATGCCGCTTCATACAAATACGGTAGAACACGAGCAGTATGTTTTAGCGGGAAGCGCGAAGGTGATTATGGGGGATGAGGAGCGTATCGCCAAAAAAGACGACGTGATCTATATCCCCGCAGGAGTTCCCCACTCTTACGAAGTTTTGGGGGATGAGGATTACGAGTTTTTATGCTTGATTCCGACGACGCAAGAGGATTGCATAACGCTTCTTTCGTGCTAAAGCCCGCACATGCCAAGAGTTGGCATGTGTTATCTGTTGTCGATCTTCTCTTTTGCGGTTTTAATCGCGCTTCCCAGTGCCGTTTTTGCCGCACTCCACGCTTGAATACCCATACGTTTCGCTTCTTGTGCCGCAGGGGATTGAAGCGCTTTATCCGCTTTTTTCGCTGCTTTTTTTGCAAAGGCAGAGAATTTTGCCTGCATCACTTGGGCAGTCTCTTTGGAGATATGTACAAGCTCCTCTAAGTCGTAGTGCATCTTTTCGTTGATCTTGAGTAAAACTTTTTTAATCACGCTTGAACTTTCGTTTGCCTGCGTTTGCACCACTTGGGAGAAGAGAATATCTGTTTGGTTTAAATCTTCGACGATGGTGTCGTAGTCCTCGATAAGGATATGCTTTGCCTCGGTCGGGATAAACTCTAGGCGTTTTTTAAAGCGATCGATCGACTTGATAAGCCCGCTGCGCATACCGTGGAGTACGGCACTTAAAATCTGCTCCGCTTTGTTGGGTTCTGCTTCGGCTATGTCGATGGCAGAGATAAGAATGGTCGAGAGAATCTTACGGATACGGATCGTGTTGAGCGAGCCCTCTTTGATCGCCTCGAACGTGATCTCTTTGATCATCTCGGTGATAGTTTCGGTAATCTCCCCCTCTTTGTCTTTTTCGAGGGTCGTAATGATCGCGCTTTCGACGAGTTCGCTTAAGAAATCGAACAGATCAAGGGTTTGTAATTTGATCTGATGCAGTTTGGAGAGTATTTGAATATCGTTGGGATTGACCTGCGCTTCTATGGCATGGAATACGTTGTATTTGAGCTCTTGGAGTGCCAAAGCTTTACGCTCTAGGGCACGCTCTATCTGCTCTTTTTGTGCTAAAAGCGCTTCCACTTCGTCGTGAAGCGACTTGGTCTCAAGATCAAGCACCGTCGTTGCTAGGGTTTTCATCTCGTGCAGGCTCAGTTCGTCGGGTTTGACGTTCCATTCGTCGATAAGATGTTTGGCAATATCTTCGATACGCTCGTTGATATTGGGCAAAGAGAGGTTGTATGAGAGTTTTAAATCGCGTTGTAGTTTTTCGAGTTCCATCCTAGCTCCTTAAAGTACCATTTTGATGTGTTGGTGCGCTTTGAGCGCTTCGTAGATAAAGTTTCGCTCGTCCTCGTTGTAGATAACAAGGTCGAGGTTCATACTCACGTATTTGCCCGTTTTACTCACGTTAGAGTGTGTTAGGTTATGCTCGCGCTCCAAAATAACCTCGCGAATCGCTTTTTCGATCGCCTCTTTTTCGTGCCCGATGAGTTTGTAGCACCACGAACACGGATATTCGAGTTCGAGTTTCTCTTGTCTATCGTTGATAATCTCCACTTTTACCTCCTGATTTGGTTTCGAGTTGTACGTTACGGATCACCATCCCTTTATCGATCGCTTTGACCATGTCGTAGATGGTCAAAAGCCCGATGCTAACACCCGTAAGCGCTTCCATCTCCACGCCTGTTTGTCCCGTTAGTTTTGCCGTGAGCGTTAGTTTGAAGCCGGGAAGTTCTGGCAGCTCCTCCACGTCGCAGTTGATACCGCTGAGGTTAAGCGGATGGCACATCGGGATCAGTTCGCTTGTTTTTTTCGTTCCCATGATAGCGGCGATAACCGCCGTTTGCAACACGGGACCTTTTTTCGTTTTTTCGGTGACGATCGCCTCGTAAGCATCGCGACTCATCTCGATAATCCCGCTTGCAACAGCTACGCGCGTCGTGGCGTTTTTCTCGCTCACGTCCACCATTTTCGGTCTGTCTTTTTCGTCTAAATGGGTTAGTTTCATAGTTTCTCGTTTTGTTGTTATAGGGTTTTGATTATAGCAAAGAGTAGGTAAAAAGCGAGTAAGGGGCTTGGCATGGTGAATCTTGGCATGTCCAAAACTGATTAAAGCCGCCCCAATGCCTCTTGGTACTCGTGGGGGTGGTTGAGGTTCATAAAGGGTTCGCTGTTTTCAAAATTGACAAAATGGGTGTTTGCGCCTTTGAGCAACATGCCAAGCTTGTGATTCTCTTGTGCAAGCATCTTTTTAAATTCGCTCTGTAGCGAGCGGCAGTAGATGCCGCACATCGGTTCCATCCCCTCCGGCGAGCGTGCTATAACGGCATCTGCTTGGGGGTGCTTGGCATGTTCGTTTAAGAGCGCCTCAATCACGTTTGCATCGACAAAAGGCGCATCGACGCTGATGGCAAAAAAAGCCTCACATGCCAAGCTCTCAAAAGCGGCGACGAACCCTGCGGTGGGGGCGAACGTATCGGTTGTTTTGGGGTCTTCTATAAAAGAGGCTTCAAAACGGAATTTATCTTTGGTTTTGGTGGAGATATAGACGTGAGAAAAAAGTTTGCCGAGGCGTTTGTACTGAAACTCTGTCAAAGTCTCGAATCCGCCGAATGGGAGAAGCGATTTATCCTCCCCCATGCGGCTGCTTTTGCCGCCTGCAAAGATGACGCAAGGGATCGAAAAACTCATGGTTTGAGCAAGATCGCTTCGATACGTCTGTTTTGTGCACGACCTTCAGGGGTTTCATTGGATGCGATAGGACTCTCTTCGCCCATTCCCGTGGCTTCAATGCGCGTTGTATCGACGCCGTGAGCAATAATCATATCACGCACAACCTCTGCACGTTTTTGAGAAAGAGCTTTATTGCTGGCTTCTTTGCCGATATTGTCGGTATGACCGATAATCTCTACGTTGTACGCGGGGCTGTTTTTAAGGAATGTGGCGAATTTTTCAATATTGACTTTTGATTGTGCATCGACATTGTAGGAGCCGAGCTCAAATAAAATATGGAGATTGAGTGTTTGTTCGCATCCGTTTGCATCCACCGCGTACCCCTGTGGCGTTTCCAAACACTTGTCCATAGAGTTTAAAACTCCGTCGTTATCGTCGTCACCGTCGATAAAAAGGGTACATCCATTTGCATCAACTTGTGTGCCATGGGGCGTATCGGGGCATTTGTCTTGCGCGTTGGGTACACCGTCTTTGTCATCATCTAAAACAATCGTACACCCGTTTGCATCGACCACGTCTCCTTGAGGGGTAGTGGGACATTTGTCTTTGGAATTTGGTACACCGTCGTTATCGTCGTCTGCGTCAATGGGTTGCTCTTGCGGCTCCCCTTTGGTTTCTTTGGCATGTTGCGCTTTTTCGCCAAAAGCAAAGTTGATCCCTGCCAAAACGGCAAGATTGTTATCCCATCTGTTATCGTTGTTTTTGAGCATGTAGAGCGCTTCGAGTTTTAGTGCTATCGCATTGGTAAAAGGGATCTTTGCACCTACGCCTGCATCTGCAAAAAGTGAATCGGTATTTTTTGCATAGTGTTTGTCTATCGTCTCATACCCCAGACCTAGTTTTGCCAAAGGGGTGATGGAACCTACTTTGTCAAATTCATAGACACCGCTTAGTGCAACGCGAAATATATCAGTACTTACAGAAGAGTTTTCGTAATCCGCATCGGTGTAGAGGATGCTAAGTTCAGGCTTAATAAGCGTATCGGTGTTGTACTGCAACTCGACCCCCATCAGAAACTGTTCGTCAAGATTGAGATTCCCTTCGGGCATGTTATAACCGATAACAGGCGTGACCTCATAAGTGTATTCGTTTGCTAGAAGCAGTGAGCTTGCAAGAAGTGCAGGAATAAGAAGTTTTTTCATATTTTTCCCCTTTGGGTTTGGTATAGGAAAATTGTAACTTTTGCACCTTAAGGATGTAAGGTGCAAAAAGATTAGTTAAGAGAGCTTAGCGAGGGTCTGTGATGTACCCTGTGATTGCAGAAGCGGCTGCTACGGCTGAGTTTGCAAGGTAAACTTTCGAGCTACGGCTTCCCATACGTCCGACGAAGTTACGGTTGGTCGTAGCGATTGCTACTTCGTTGTCTCCTAAGATTCCCATGTATCCGCCAAGACACGCACCGCATGTCGGGTTACTTACAACGCCCCCCGCATCGACGATGATGTCGATGTAGCCGAGTTTTGTCGCTTCGCGTAAGATTTTTTGCGTCCCCGGAGTGACGATAAGGCGTACATCTTCATGGACACGTTTGCCTTTTAAAATCTCTGATGCCACTTTCAAGTCGCTCAAACGCCCGTTTGTACAGCTTCCGATGAAAGCTTGATCCACTTTGATATGATCTTTTACCGCTTGGTTTACACTGTGCCCGTTTGATGGCAAGAACGGGTAAGCGATAACAGGGTCAAGCGCGGCAACATCGATCTCAAGCACTTGTGAGTAGGTTGCATCTGCATCTGAGTAGTGGATTTTTGCAGGACGTGCAAGCTCTTTGTCCGCCAAGAAAGCTTCCGTGATAGCGTCAACTGCCACGATACCGCTTTTTGCACCCGCTTCGATTGCCATGTTACACATAGAGAATCTATCATCCATTGTAAGGTGCTCGATTGTGCTTCCTGTAAATTCAAGTGTTTTATAAAGTGCACCGTCCACGCCGATCATACGGATGATCTCAAGGATGATATCTTTTCCCGTCGTGTATTTCCCAGGTTTGCCGCTAAGAACCACTTTGATAGACTCAGGCACTTTAAACCAGTTGCCCCCCGTCACCATAGCAAATGCCAAGTCGGTTGAACCCATACCCGTAGAGAACGCTCCAAGTGCACCGTGCGTACATGTGTGTGAATCGGCACCGATGATAACGTCACCAGGAACTACAAGTCCTTTTTCAGGTAAAAGTGCGTGCTCGATTCCCATATCTTTTTCATCGAAAAAGTTTTTCATTTGGTGCTTTTTTGCAAAATCACGGCTGATACGCGCTTGGTTTGCAGATGCTATATCTTTTGCAGGGATGAAGTGGTCAAGCACGATAGAAAAACCGTCCGGATTTGCCAGTTTTGTCGCACCGCTATCTTCAAATGCTTTGATAGAGATAGGGGTCGTGATGTCGTTTCCGATAACCATGTCGATGTTACAGCGGATGATTTCGCCCGCATATACGGCTTTACCGACATGTTCGGAGAATATTTTTTCAGTGATCGTTTGTCCCATGGATGAACCTTGAAAGTTAAAATAATGGCGCGATTATACCATTTGGGAGTTAAGAGGAAATTAATACCGTTATGCAAGAGCGTATAATGAGCGTTTCAATGCTATAATTCTTCAAACACCAAGGAACATGCCATGAACGTTATTCACATCTCAAAACAAAAAATCTTCGACAATAAAAACCAGCTTTTTGCCTACGAGTTGGTATTTAAAGACGATGAGGAGAATGAAACGGGCTTGGCATGCAGCGTCAAGGGAACCTCGCAGCTCATCATCAGCTCTATCACCTCCAAAGAGCTTGATAAAATTCTTCTACCCAGAACTTTGGCGTTTATCAACGTCAACGAAGAGGTGCTGCTCAAGGGGATTTTGGATGTTTTGGACAAAGACAGATTCGTGCTCAATATTCTCGATACGATCAACTTTGACGACAAGGTGGTTTCCAAGATCATTCAGTACCGCAAACGCGGTTTCCGCCTTTGTTTGGAGGGGTTTGATTCGAGTGCGGAGATGATCATCAAGTTTCGACGCTTGTTTAATTTTATCGACATTATTAAAATGGACGTCGTGCTCTCAGAACCCGAAAACATGAAAAAAGTGATGGCAAAATTCAAAGACACCCGCGTGAAGTTTTTGGCGCAGCATATCGAAACCAAAGAGGATTACCAAACCTATCTGGATATGGGTTTTGATTATTTTCAAGGCTATTTTCTCGACCGCCCCGAAGTGATCGAGATCATCGGTTCCAAAGAACCTGCGCAGATCATTATCTTACAGCTTGTAAAAATCATTAAAGACGATTACAGTACCCAAGCACTCGAGCGTTTTATCAAACAGCAGCCCGACCTCTCCTACAAGCTGATCCAGTTTCTCAACAACACCAAAAAGTTTGACGTCGTTATCACCTCTTTGACGCAGGTTATCACCCTTATGGGGCGCGATACGCTTCTGCGCTGGCTGCTTGTGTACCTCTACTCCGAAGCTTCCAAAAATCCCGCTTCCAAAACGATTTTGCAGCTTGCACTCAAGCGTGCGGAGCGTATGGAAAAAGAGGCGTCGCTCGGAAACAAAGACAAAGCCTATTTGGCGGGGATGTTCTCGATGCTGGGGTCTATTTTTGAGACAGATATTAAAGATCTGATGAAACATATCAAGATGGATACCGATATCACTTCGCTTGTGCTAGAGAAAAAGGGGATATTTGCAGAGAGCTTGGAACGTGCCGAAAAAGCGGAAAAAGAGTACCTTAAAAAAGTAATGATGGAAAACTTCGAGAGGCTCAACACCCAAGAGATCATCTACACCCTTGAAGACGGCGGCGTACCGATCGACAACGAAAAATTTTAAACCAAAGAAGAACCACATGCCAAACAGTTTCAAGCGCCTCGATGCGCACCTCTCAAGCCTTGGGTATTGCACCCGCAGCGAGGGGATAAAGTTTCTCAAAATGTTTCGCGTTTGCGTTGATGGGGTGCGGGTGTTTGACCCGCGCATCAAAGTGCATCACGATCAAGTGAGCGTCGATGATGCCCCGCTTGACCCCGAAACTCTCACCGTCGTTTTGCACAAACCAAAAGGGTTTATCTGCTCCCACAGCGATGCAGGCAAACTGATCTATTCCCTCCTGCCGCTTCGATGGCAGCGTCGCAACCCCAAGCTCTCCACCGTCGGGCGCCTTGATGGCGATACCACGGGGGTGATCCTCATCACCGACGACGGCGCGCTCAATCACCGCCTCACAAGCCCCAAAAGCGACGTGGTAAAAATCTACGAAGCCACCCTCGCCCAGCCTTTGCGCGGGGATGAGGCGGAGATATTTGCAAGCGGCACCCTCGTGCTCCACGGAGAAAAAAAACCGCTTTTACCTGCCAAACTCGAAATACTCGCACCCGATAAAGTGCGCCTAGAGATATGTGAGGGGAAATACCATCAAGTAAAAAGGATGTTTGGCGCCGTGAACAACCGCGTTATAGAGCTTCACCGCGTACGCTTTGGCATGTACGACCTCCAAGGACTTGGAGAAGGGGAGTATAAGCTACTTTCGTAAGTACACATGCCATGGCATGTGCGCTTCTTTACTAAAGATGTGATTTGGATGAAAAAAAGAGTGCGTACTCTTCAAAGATACCTCGTGTATCTCGTGCATGTGTTTCAAATTATATTAAGTTTTATTCAAATATACTTCTCATGTAGCTCGTGCACTACTTAAAGATTATTTTAAGGATAAAGCTTGAAACAACTCTCTCTTGAACTATTACAAATTTTAGCTGCAAACAGTGACACTTACATATCTCGTAGTGATATTGAAGGGAAGTTGGAGAGAGTTTCAAAACGAGCTATTTTAAATGAGTTAAAACTGTTGCAAACTCAAAAAAGAGTTAAAGTAGCAGGACAAAGCTCATTAACGGCATATAAAATCTCACATGCCTATTATGAAGAGTTTGATGAGTTGCTTTATATTTATCAAAATCAAATTTTAGTAGGTTATTTGGGGTTTGATTATCAAACGTACTATTTTGCTTACGATACAAACTACTTAACCTATGGCAAATATATCGCAAAATTTCAAATGCCCTTTAGTTTGGAGACATTTGAGCAAGAATCGTGTTTTGTAGATTTTGAAGAGTGTTTGCCGGAGGGGATTGATAGAAAAATATTGATTGACAAAGTTGGCAATGCTACGGAGTTTTTTTTATTGGCTCACAACGATTACAGTAAAAATGATTTGATATTTTCTTCAAAACCTCTCATGTTTGCACAAGAGTTAAAACCTCAAAGCTATCTAGCAAACAAAGAGAAGATTTTAGGCAAAAACAAATTCCCAAATATTTTGAAGTACACCGTAGATATTGATGCTATTTCACTGTTTCCTACACTTTATATGGATGCGGCTGAAGAGTTAAAACATGTACGGACTATGAGTTTATCAGGGTACCAGCATAAACTTCAAGTAGTGGTCGATGGTGACACTATTAGGACTCCAAAAAATGATGAAAACGCAAACTTTTTTATAAAGCCGTATGATCCCATAAAAGCCGATGAGAATAGCGAATACTATTTTCCACATATAGCCATCAATGAACATTTACATATGAGTTTTGCAAAAAATGAACTGGGATTTGATGTTCCTATGAGCGGCATTTTCAAAAGAGAAGATGACAGAGAATACCACTACTTTATAAAGTATTTTGATAGAGTCGGAAGCTACAAATTTCAAAGAAAAGAGTTTGCAACTTTTATGGGTTTAAATAGTGATAACAAATACAAAACAAGCTCAGAAAAGCTTTTTGAAACGGCTGCAAAAGTCTTTCCAAGAGAGAGTGACCGTCTAAGGATGCTTGAGTATTATTTTTATTCATTCGTAATCAGACACGAAGATATGCATACAAAAAATATATCTGCAATTTATGACAATGATAAAATTTTTATAGCACCACTCTACGATATAGCAAGTACAGGATTTTATAACGGCATGAGAAATTTTGAGTCACATCTGAGTATCAACGGCAAACAAACCAATATCAGATACAACGACTTTTTAAAGCTCGTAAGCAAAGCAAAAGTAGACAAAAACGCTTTCAAAGAATCAGCATCAAATATATTAAAAGCTTATGTGCAAAAGATGCCCTCGTACATAAAAAAAATAGCAAAACTTGAAAATACGGAGTTTTTTATAAAAGAAAAACCAAATGCGCAAGATAAAAAAATAAAAGTCAAATCACAAACAACTTTAGATGTTGTAATGATGAGACATTTTGAGAGTAGATGCGAAACGCTTCAAACGAATGGCTGGTTTGAAAAACTTGGTATCTAACAAGTATTTTCCGGAAGAAACTTTCACATGCCATGGCATGTAGCCCGTAACACGGACTTGAGTCCGTAAGTATCTCTTTGTACAGGCTAAAGCCTGTGTTACGGGGAACTTACATGGGGATGTGCTAAGAAATGTGTTACAATAGAGCAAAAATTTTGGAGGCTCAAAGATGAAAAATCAGGCTCTTTTTAATGAACTTAAATCTTTAAAAGAGGTACTCCAAAAAGATGGATTTATCATCGACGGTGTGTTTGGATCGTATGCAAGAGATGAAGATACAGAGCAGAGTGATGTAGATATTTTATACCATTTAGAGCAGGATTTTTATACGAATAACAGCGGTTTTAGCGGTTTTAAAAAGCTTGATGAGATCAAAGAGTTTTTGTCGCTTTCTTTAGGGAAAAAAATTGATTTGGCTCCTAAAAACAACCTTTCTAAAACGGGACAAAAATATATTTTAAGTGAAGTGGTGTATGTCTAAGTACTCTTTGCAAGCCAAGATAGAAAACATCATACGAGAGTACCTGCCTGCACTCAAAAAGAAACTTTTAAAAATCTAAGCTTTATTTGCTCTGAAACACTTTCACATGCCATGGAGGTGCCTTTCTCACGTAACACGGACTTTATTCCATACAAAACTTCTCTAAGCTTTTACTTGCTAAAATCTAACAAAAATTTCTCAAGGATACTATTTCATGTTTTTTAAAACCTTTTTTCTATTGCTCTTCTCTTGTTCCCTTTATAGCTCCGAGATTGTTTGGAACAGTGCTTCCACCTCTGACGTGAGTGATGGGGAGTACCAACAAGTTTTAGAGGACTATGTCGCACAAAATTATCCCAAGGAGTTTCAGGCTTGGGAGGGACAAGTCAAAAAAGAGATAAACGAGAAAACTTTTCGTACGGGTAATCTAATGTGGCAAGATGACGCAGACGCAAAAACAGTTCAAAAAAATTGGTACGATGCCCAAGCATACTGCAACAACTTGCAACTCGTGGGTTTTAACGATTGGAGACTACCGACAATGAGAGAATTACAAGATCTCTATGGCAAAAAAAGTAGTTTAAAAAATACCGCCTCGGACTATTATTGGAATGCTACGCCCTATGTAGACTACAAGAACTATGCGTGGGTTGTCGATTTTAACGTCGGCGGTGTCAGCAACTACTATAAGTACTACCACTATTTTGTGCGTTGTGTCAGAGGCGGACAGTAATTTGATTTTTGATATTTTTAAACATAAGGGAGTAAGCGATGTATAAAAAAATAAGTTTTGCGGTGAGTGCAGCTTTGTTGCTGAGCGGTTGTGCAACGACTACACCCCAGATAAACAGTAAAAAAGCTATTAGCCCATATGAAAGAGTTACACACCAAAAGAAATTTCAACTTCTAACAAACTATCTTGTAAATAAAGAGCTGCAAGTTACCAAACCAACTTTCCCCGTTAAACCAAAAGAACCCGCCATCCCCCATGCACAAGAGCTTGTCAAAGGGAAATACGAAAAACTGGCAACCTTTGAAGCACGGGTAGCCCAGGAGAAACAAAAAAGAGCCAAACTTTTAGAATCTTTACAAAAACAGTACGCTAAAGAGGTGCAAGCTTACAACGCCCAAGTGAAGCGCCTCACCGATGCCTACAACAACGAGCTGGCAAAAAAAGAGAAAGAGCGGGAACATGTTACGCTTCAAGCGATGCAAAGAGCCTATGCAAAAGTGTACGGCACGCCTTATGTTGATACAAATCTCAAATACGACCCAGAGAGCGAGCGCTTTTTTGCCGAGGTAAAAGCAACTCAGGGCGGCTTTAGCGAAAAGGTGGCAATAGATGTCCCCATACACGAAGCCGAGGCGTTCGAGAAAAGTATAACAGAGGTAAGCCCTAGCGTAGTGTTTGAATTTAAAGACGACACTTTGGTGCTCAAAAAAATCGAAGTCAAAAAACATGCCAAAACCTACATGGCGATGCTAAGCGATGTAAACTTTAAACCCGAGAGCTTCCGCGTAGCCGTAGGCGGTCAAGAGCAGTTACAGCTTGCAAAAACACCGCTTTTAAGTGCATCGCTCAATGTCAGCGAGACAGATTATGCACTAGGCGCCATCAACTACTCCAAAGACCCCGAGATAGCACAGCTGCAAAAGAAAAAGTATGAGCTAGAGAAAGCGCAACGCGAACAAAAAAACAGCGCACAAAGAGAAGCGGAACTCTTGCGCCAAAAAGAGGCACTCGAAGCGCAGATAGCACAGCTAGAGCAAAAAACGGGCGGTGCGGATGATTTGGAAGCGTATCTCAAAAAAGCACCTGCAGCCAAGCCAGACCCGAAAAAATGGCTCTTTGTCGTAGCGATAGAAAACTACGAGTTTACCGACCCCGTGGTCTATTCTGCAAACAGCGCCAAACGCTTTAAAGAGGTGGCGCAAAAACGCTTAGGCGTACCGGAGAAAAACACCCGCTTTTTGCTCAACGAAGGGGCAACGGCGGCAAAAGTGCGCCACCACCTCCAAGAGATGCTCTCGCGGGTCAAAGAGGGTGATACGGTATATGTGTACTACAGCGGTCATGGCGTACCCGTCGCCAAACAAGAGAACGCCCCCTACATGCTAGCCCAAGATATGAGCCCCGAGTATGTCGCCGAAGATGAGCGTTTTAAACTTCAAAACATCTACAAAAGCCTCAGCGACTCCAAGGCGAGTAAAGTGGTCGCCTTTGTCGATAGCTGTTTTAGCGGAGGCGCCGACAATACAGCACTATTTAAAGGGGTAGCGGCAACGCGCCTCAAACCAAAAGCGGTTACTTTTGACACGCAAAAAATGGTCGTGATTACCGCAGGAAGCGGGCTTGAATACTCCAACAAATACGATGAAAAATCAAACCGCCTCTTTTCGTACTACGTGATGCGAGGGCTGATCAACAACAACGAGAACATGCAGCGCCTTTATGATTACGTCAAGTCAAACGTGCAGGAAAAATCCTACGAGATGGGTGCGAGCTATGAGCAAGTACCCGTATTTGAGGGGAATATAGGGCTAGGATTGTGATGCGATGAGGCATCAATTTGCCTTGAGAAACTTTCACATGCCATGGCATGTACGCTTCTTGCACCTCTAACACAAACTTTAGTCCGTATATGTTTCTTTGTATATGTTAAACTCTTGCCTGTTACGATCTTTCAAGCGCGATAGAGGGAAGTGAAAGTATCTCATTAGAGTAGTCTTCAACCACCTCTTTTTTGAAATGTTTGAGAGTTTCTAGCTCTTCTTGAAGATCGATGTTTGGCATGTGCTCTTGGATGAGGGTTGTAACAAGCTTGCTTTGTTGTCGGTCTCTTTCATATTTGCCGTAATCTCTGCTTTTTTGTTTTGAGAGCCAGTTTTTATAGACGGCATATTCAAGGGGGTGTACGGCATGCATGAAAGCACATGAACCGTCGTCGCCTACGATCATCTCCGAAAAAAGTCTTGCGTTTTCAAGCCATTGCATCCCTCGCATACTTAAGGGCATTACATCGTAAAAAAGATTGTCTTTAAAACTCTCCTCTTTTACCGAATCAGAAAGCGGATTAATAAGCTCCACCCAAACACCGTTCTTGTTTTCAAACCTATAAGGAATCTTGGGATTTTTTTCAAAACTACCGTCAATGCTCTGCATAAACTCTTCTGCTTTTTTGGAATGCATAAGCTCAGAGAAAATAAAAGAGATCCCTTTGTTTTTTTTATTGAGAAGATCGATATCGTAAGTTGCCAAATGTTCTTGTTCGATGATAAGGTTAGCGCGTGCTTCGTAGGCATAGAGTGAGTTGGTGCCGATAGCTATCACTTTTTTGTCGAGTCCAAGTTCGTTTATTTTTCTAAATACGGCGACAAGTTCTTTTGGCGCTCTCGTTATTCCTTCGAGTTTGTTGAGTTTTTCTTCTCGTTTGAGTTTTTCTTTTAAAATTTCAAGTTTCTCTTTTACGGCTTTTTTTTGTTTTTCAAACTCTTCGCGTAGATTTTGGGTTTCTTCGCTACGAGCTCCCAAATATTCACGTTTTTGGCTTTTGATATGCACTTTTGCCAAAACTTCTCGACCGTTAGCTTGTTTTTGCCAAATCATTTTATAGCGATAGCTTAGGTTGTAGAGGTGAAGTGTTTGGAGGTAAGAGGTATAAACCATTTTGGCATTGATTCGTTGCTTACGTTGTGCATCGGAGTATTCTATAAACAAAAACGGCATATAAACCTCGAAATATTAAATTTATATAAAAGTATACCTATTTTTTTATAAAAAATATTTTTTAGGTATAAATTTATAATATTTTAATTTTATGAACTGTTTTTACGGGCAAAAGCCCGCCTTACGCCTTGTGTTTGAGCGCTTTTTTTTTTGGCATGTACGGCATTTGTATTCATGGCATGTAGCAAAAGAAATGTGTTACAATACGTGATATTGAGATGGAGAAGAAATGCAAACAATCCATATAGATGTGCAAGATGGCTATGTAGCGAAGGTTGTCACAATGCTAGAAACTCTTCGCGGTGTGATGCTTGAAGATATCAAAGTAGAGAAAAAATCTACCCCTTTTACTTCTCCAAAAGAGCTTGTAGATGCACAACAAATTGTGATGCAATCGACTTGGGATAACGACGCAGATAAGGCTTGGGATGCAGTGTAAAAGCGGTGATATCGTACTGATACAATTTCCCTTTACAGACTTAAAACAAGCAAAAAAAAGACCTGTGTTAGTCATTAAAAATGATAACGAACTAGGTGATATCGTCTGTTTTCAAATTACCTCACAGCCACATGCCAAGAACACTTTGGAAGTAAACTTTGACGCTCTTTATGATGGAGAACTTAAACTCAAATCATTTGTTAAACACGATAAATGTTTCACTCTCAGTAGCGCTATAGTTGAGAAAAAGCTCGCAACTATTACACCTCAATTTATGGAAAAAATCAAAGAACTCTTTTGTAAAGAGAGGTTTTAAAACCTCCTTCTTACTTTCAAAACCTCTCTAAGCATTTACCTGCTAAAATCTAACAAAAGTTTTTAAAAAGGGTTTATATGAAAGCGATATTTTCTTGTTTTATCAGATGTTTTTTATTTTTAGCACTAGGACTTGCGTCGTCGGTTTTAGCCGACTACAGTTACGATATGGCAGTAAAAGGAGAGCAGCTTTTCAAAGAAAAAAAATATTCTGAGGCAAAGTACTATATAGAAGAAGCTGCTAAAGGTGGCAGTAATGCTGTCTGGGCAAAAAGTATGCTTGGCGCAATATATTACAACGGCTATGGCGTAAGTCAAGATTATGCCAAAGCGAGAAGATATTTTGAAGAAGCTGCGGAGGGTGGAGACATCTATGCAAAAAAGATGCTTGGCGATATATATTATTTGGGTTATGGTGTAAGTAAAGATTATGTAAAGGCGAGAAAATATTCAGAAGAAGCTGCGGAGGGTGGGGACATCACTGCAAAAGTTATGCTTGGCTTTATATACATCAACGGCAATGGCGTAAGAAAAGATTATGCTAAGGCGAGAAGATATTTAGAAGAAGCTGCGGAGGGTGGAGACATCTATGCTTATACTATTCTTGGCGAGATGTATTATATAGAAGAACCTATCAGAGATTATAAAAAAGCTAAAGAGTATTTTGAAAAAAGTAATAATCATGTTTCAAAAAATAATTTAGGGCTAATGTATACTAGAGCTCATGGTGTAGAAAAAGATTATGTGAAAGCAAAAAGGTTATTTGAAGAAAGTTTAGAGATCTCCCCCTCAGCTGATGCAAAAAATAATTTGGCTTGGATCTATTTTAATGGTTTAGGTGTTCAACAAGAGATTAACAAAGCCTTAAAACTTTTTCAAAAAGCCGCTGAAGATGAGAATATTGCAGCCAATTTAAATCTTGCTTGGATTTACAAAAATGGAATCAATACGCAAGCAAATCAGGCAAAATCGGATTATTGGCAGGAGAGAGCTGATGCACTACAAAAAAATGCTTCAAACAAAAATTATCAATTGACATACATCTTTGATGCTCCTTTTGTTCAGGATGCAATCGCACAGCTTTTAGAAAAGTTTCCACAAAAAAGTATTAGCAACAATCGATACTTAATTGTTTTGGGCGTTGAAAAGTATGAGTACACTGATGCGATTGCATTTTCAGAACATACCACACAAATGTTTACAAAAGTTGCACAAAAGACATTGGGAATTTCTGAAAAAAATACCCTGATGCTTCTTAATGAAGATGCATCAGCAGGAAAAATTCAAATGGGTCTTGTAAAATTTCTTAGAAGGGTTAAAAAAGGGGATAGTATCTATTTTTACTACAGTGGACACGGAATACCTGTGGTTTCACAAAGCAACGAGCCCTATATTTTACCCGCTGATGCTGATCCAGACTTCATAAGTGAAGTGCCTTTTTTTAAGTTGCAAAATATCTATAAGCTGCTCTCAGACAGCAAGGCATCTCAAGTGGTTGCGTTTGTAGACAGTTGTTTTAGTGGAGCCACGGATGGTGTAAGTGTCATCAAGGGCGTCGCAGCAACTAGATTAAAACCAAAAAATGTATTCATCGATAATAAAAAACTCTCTGTAGTAACAGCAGGCAAAGAGAAACAGTATTCAAATATGTACAAAGAAAAAGGTTACAGGCTATTTAGTTACTATGTGATGGAAGCACTTTTAAAAGGAAGGGATACATTAGGTGATCTTTATAGTGATGTGTACATTAAGGTGAAAGACAAGTCTTACGAAATGGGCGATATGCGCCTGCAAGAACCAACCCTTGATGGCAACGGGAAGATAGAATTATGAAAATCGTGCAATCTTTACTCTTTGCCCTCACGGCATTTGTATTTATGGCATGTAGCCCTGATGCTAAGCCGCCACATGCCATAAAACCGCCGCTTTGGTACGGCGATGAGAGCGCTTTGAACCTTAGCTCTTACGAGGTTGTGGGGTTTGGCGAGGGCAAAAGCCTTGCCCAAGCGCAGGCACATGCCAAAGAGATGATCGCCCAAAAGCTTCAAAGCCGTGTCGAATCGAGTTTTGAGAGCGTAAGCACGAATGAAACGAGTACAAGTAAGGCAAAGCTCAAAGTCACAAGCGCGCTCACCCTCGATGCACTTCAAACCCTCAAACAAGAACATGCCAACGACCTCTTTTACGTAGCGCTGAGCTATAAAAATCTTGACTTTGCCCAGCGTATCAAAGAGCAACTCGGTGCCATGGCATGTGAGGATGCGCCTCAAAACCCTTATCTAGCGCAAACGCCCCTTTTTAAAAAGCTCAACGCCGCTTTGGGGTGCAAAAAAGATTTCCGCCTTCACCGCCAAAACAAAGCGTGGTATCTCAAACTCGACACCCACCTGTTTTTACTCGGTGAGGGGGAGTTTGAGGAGCTTTTTATAGCGACGAAAAGCGGGGCATTTGGGTTTATCGCTTCAAAGCAGGTGCTCCAAGAGGGGGATAGCTTTCACTTTGTACTCAGTGCAAACGAAGCGGGGTATGTAACTCTGTTAGACGTCTATGAGAGCGGTGTCGTGACCCTGTTACAGCCTTCTATAAAACTGGAAAAAACCCTCCGCATCCCATCGGTAGAGAGCGCGTACGAGTTTGAAGCGGGTGTGCTTGAAATGGGGCGCGATTCACATGATCTTTATGTCGTGTTTTTCACCAAAGAGCCGCTTGATATGAGCCGTTTCACCTACGCAAACGAGGATTTTGCAAGCGATGAAAACGCCTATAAGTTTGACGAACTTTTGGAGTTGATGCAGCGATATGAAAACGCAACACTCTTGCTTAGAACAGAGGCGAAGTAGGGCTGAGATTAATACAGGCTCAAGCCTGTATTACGCCTCGTGTTTGAGCGCTTTTTTGCTAAACTCTACCGAGCAGAAAAAGAGGGTGACGAAGAGGGGGTTGATGGTTGCGCGGTTGGCTTCAAAATCGATCGTCTCAAATATATGAAGTTTTAGCTCATCGCCGTGTGCGGTGTTTTTGGGTTTGATCGTAAATTCCACGGGTGCTAGGGTTTTGATCATCCCGATCACCCTTTTTTTCTTCTTTTCGCTGGTAAGATCAAGCAGGTTAAAGTCGTAGTTGTCCGCGCTTTTGTGGAGTGAGAGCGCCTCTTCGAGGGCTAAGAATTTGTCTTTAAAGATAATTTTGTTCCATGAAAGTATGGCATGTTCACTTGTAAGCGTGCATTTGGATGAGGTGAGCGGCGTGGGTTTGTTTTGGCGGATCGTTTCGATGAGCCCCAAAAGAAAGTTCGCGCCCCCGAGTGTTTGCGCGGCTTGTTTGATTATACTGCTTAGAAGCGCTTTTGCCGCGTCGTTTTGGAGGTTAAAATTGCACATAAAGTACCTTTGTGTTTTAGATGTGCAATTATAACTTCTTTGAATCTTAAAACAAATAGAGTGTCAGTTTCATTTAAGCATATCGTAATATCAAAGGTACTATTATCACGTCACTAAAACAAGACAAAAAGTGTCTTATTTAAAATCGGAGGGGCAAAACCCTCTTTAAAAAAGGTAACTTATGCAAGTTTATTTAGATAATAACGCAACGACGATGGTAGACCCCAAGGTCGTCGAAGCGATGATGCCGTTTTTTAGCGAGCAGTACGGGAACCCCAATTCGCTCCACAAATTCGGTACGGCGTCGCATCCCGCACTAAGAAACGCGGTCAATCAGATGTACAAAGCGCTCAATGCAGGCGATGAGGACGATATCATCTTCACCTCCTGTGCCACCGAGTCGAACAACTGGGTTTTAAAATCGGTTTGGGTCGACAAGATTTTACACGGCGAGAAAAACCATATCGTCACCACCGAAGTGGAACACCCCTCCGTACTTGCGACCTGTAAGTTTTTGGAAGATCAAGGGGTGAAAGTGACCTACTTGCCCGTAAATGACGAGGGGATCGTCGAGGCGCATACGGTCAAGAGCTTTATCACCGAAAAAACGGCGCTTGTTTCGGTGATGTGGGCGTCCAATGAGACGGGAATGATTTTTCCTATTAAAGAGATCGGCGAAATCTGCAAGGCAAAAGGGGTACTTTTTCACTCCGACGGCGTGCAGGCGGTAGGGAAGATCCCCGTAGATTTGCAAGATGTGCATGTCGATTTCGTGTCGATGTCGGCGCATAAGTTCCACGGCCCAAAAGGGATCGGTGCACTTTATATCCGCAACTCCCAAGCACTCAGCCCGCTTCTAAACGGCGGGGAACACATGGGCGGACGCCGCTCGGGAACCCTAAACGTTCCTTATATCGTCGGTATGGGCAAGGCAATCGAGCTTGCGACCGAAAATATCGAAGAGAAGATGGCTTCTATCCGCGCAAAACGGGATCGTTTGGAAGATGCGCTTTTAGAACTTCCCGATACCTTTGTCGTGGGTAAACGGGAACACCGCACCCCAAACACCATCCTTATCTCCATCCGCGGAGTCGAGGGGGAAGGGATGCTTTGGGACCTCAACAACGGAGCGATTGGAGCTTCTACGGGGAGTGCCTGTGCGAGCGCCGATCTTGAAGCAAACACTGTTATGCTTGCTATCGGAGCCGACCATGAACTTGCACACACGGGGATCCGCTTGAGTTTGAGCCGTTTTACGACAGATGCCGAGATAGACTACACGATAGCGCACTTTAAAAAAGCGGTAGAGCGTTTACGCGCCATTTCGAGTTCGTACGCAAAAGTAAAACCTACACCCGGCGGTGAAGTGAAAGAATGTGAATTACACCATCATCACTAGGTGATGATGGCGCCCGTTCATTTGATGAGTCCGCAAAAGGAACAAGTCCCTTTTGCTCCGCTTGCGCCGCTATGGCGACTAAAGCTAACTCCTTCGGAGTAGAAGAAAAAGAAAGCAACTAGTTGCGTGGGCTTTCTGCCGAAGAAAACCTAGTGTTTACTAGAAAAAATTTAGTTTTTTCTAGCATCGACCTTTAGGTCAGAAACGTAGCTAGCGGAATTACTTCCGCTAGCGTTTTAAAAAGGGAAATGGTTCCCTTGAATTTATGAAATAAATTAAAGGAAAAGAAATGGCAAAGAATGACTTATTGGGCGCTTCTTTATGGGATGCCTATTCAAATAAAGTAACGACTTTGATGAACAACCCAAAACACCAAGGGGAGATCACCGAAGAGGAAGCTTCAGCACACGGCAACAAGCTTATCGTAGCGGATTTCGGTGCGGAGAGCTGTGGGGATGCGGTGCGCCTTTACTGGGAGATCGACCCGAAAACGGACGTTATCGTTAACTCCAAATTTAAAAGTTTCGGATGCGGTACGGCGATCGCCTCAAGTGATGTTATGACGGAGCTTTGTATCGGAAAAACGGTTGATGAAGCGGTGAAGATCACTAACATCGACGTAGAGTTTGCGCTTCGCGACGATCCGGAAACTCCTGCCGTGCCGCCGCAAAAAATGCACTGTTCGGTTATGGCGTACGACGTTATCAAAAAAGCTGCGGGACTTTATAAAGGGGTTGACCCTGAGAGCTTTGAAGAGGAGATCATCGTGTGTGAATGTGCGCGCGTGAGCCTCGGAACGCTTCGCGAGGTTATCAAACTCAACGACCTCAAAACCGTAGAGCAGATCACCGACTACACCAAAGCGGGCGGCTTTTGTAAAAGCTGTATTAAACCCGGCGGGCATGAAGCGCGTGAGTGGTATTTGGTAGATATTTTGCGTGATACGCGCCGCGAGATGGATGAAGAGAAGATGAAAAAAGCCGCAGAAGCGGGTGCGGCGGGCAACTTTGAAGAGATGACGCTTGTACAAAAGATCAAAGCGGTCGATGCGATCATCGATGAAAACATCCGTCAATTCCTTATCATGGACGGCGGAAACATGGAGATTATCGATATTAAAACGAACGACGACTACATCGATATTTATATCCGCTATCTAGGTGCGTGCAGCGGTTGTGCAAGCTCCTCTACGGGAACTCTTTATGCGATCGAAGCGACCCTCAAAGAGAAACTCTCGAACAAAATCCGCGTATTGCCTATCTAAATTTTCTTTTCACATGCCAAAGCTTGGCATGTGAAAAATCCTCCGTAAATCCTCAAAAAAACTGCTAAAATGGCACACTTTATTTGAGGCAGGAAAATGTCTTACGAACCCCTTTATTCACGTATTGCCGACGCTTTGGTCGCGGACGGTTACATCGTGTTGCCCCATGCCGTAAATCCTGAACTTTCCGCGAATCTTTTAACACTTGCCAAAAAATCGAAACGATTTAAACGCGCGGGAATCTCGACGCAAAAAAAGATCGTTTCCCAAAAGCGTCGCGACAAAATTTCGTGGCTTGATCACGACGGCGGCGTACAAAGCGAATTTCTCGATTTTACCGAAGGTTTGCGGCTCTATTTAAACCGCGAACTCTTTTTGGGGCTTAGTTATTTCGAGGCGCATTTTGCGTTGTACGAAAAAGGGGATTTTTACGAAACCCATTTCGATGCGTTTAAAAACTCCAAAAACCGCGTCGTGACGGTGGTGTATTATCTCAACGAAGAGTGGAAAGAGAGTGACGGCGGAGAGCTTGTACTCTACGATGAAGCGCAAAATTTCATCGCAAAGGTGCCCCCTTGCGCCGATACGCTGGCGGTATTTTTGAGCGAGAAATTTCCCCACGAGGTGCTTGTTGCACATGCCAAGCGCTATTCGATAGCAGGGTGGTTTCGCGTCGATATCCGCGAGGGTGTGCCGCTGCCTTTAGAGAGTTTGGCTTAGTCTTTCTTTGGCATGTGGGTAAAACCTACGAAGCATGTCCAAAGGTGGGGGCTTGATTTCTCGCAAGTACACCCGACGTTAAGCTCGACGATGTCGTAGTTTGCGCGGGCGATGTTTTTTGCCTCTTGGCATGCGTCGCGTTGCTCTTGCGCGCTGGCACGCTCAAGCCCTTCTAGCGGGAGTTCTTCGGCAAAACCGAGGGTGAGTAGTAAAAATAAAAGAAGTGTTTTCATGGCGGTGATTCTACAAAAATACGGCTATAATCCTCCTTATGAAAACGATCCGTCCGCTTCAGCTCGGCGCTACCCTTTTTGTTCCCGCTACCCATAAAGATATCGCAAACATCGGAGGCTAACCTCTATAATGAGCTACATCTGATAGAATTATTTACTTTTAGTAGTGATAGCGGCACTGCGCAATCAAAACCTCGTCATTTTCAACGGCATACACTAACCTGTGCTCTTTGTTAATTCTTCGTGACCAAAATCCACTCCAATTATATTTTAACGGCTCAGGATCACCTTTACCTTTGAATGGATCTCTTTGAATTTCTTTTATAAGTTCGTTAATGCGTTTAAGAACTTTTTTGTCTTGTTGTTGCCAGTAAAGATAGTCTGCCCAAGCATGATCTGAAAATTTAAGAATCATTCTTCAATCAATGTCTTGGTTTCTCCATTGCCGCTTCTGAGTTGTTCAATTGACTCATTCAGACGCGAGGCATTTGTTATGCTTTGCATCAAATAAGCCGTTTCTTCAAAAGAACGATAATCTTCTTCTGAAATCAGAATTGCGTTACCACCTTTTTGGCGTGTTACCAACACCGGAACATGATCATTCACTATGCCATCTATAGTTTTTGCCAGATTAGCACGTAATGAAGTGTATGTAATAGCATGCATAACATCCCCTCTCTTGATTCATATGTACATAGTATAGTACATGTTTGTAAATATAACAATACTTTTTCTCTAAAAAGTATTATATTTGTAACTGTCTCTATGCATAGAAGAAATTCCAAATTATTAAGCTTTTATGTTTCTAATATTTTTTCAGTTTGCTTCTGTGATGCAGGGCAATCTTAGCAAAATTTGCCAGAAGTTTTTTAAGAAATACTTATAAAAAAAGCGACGATTTTTTCCAGTTTAAAGCAAAAAAAATGAGATTTGCACTACAATATCTTCACGAATTGCAACATTGTGATACGACGAGGAGAACCTTTGCCCAAAACACTTAAAAACTTTATCTTTGCCATCAACATTATTTTACTTTCATCCCTTTTCGTGATCGTCTTTATCGTTACGACTTACCTGCACACCTCTTTGGCGCAAAAAAATGCGATCAAACATGCCAATGCGGTTTCCAATCAGGTGTTTTCTTCGATGTATCAGGTGATGAAACGGGGGTGGAGCAAAGAGGAACTTAACGATTTTATGTTCTCCCTCAAAGAGAATTTCGACGACAGCGATTACGAGATAAACATCTACCGAAGCGAGTTGGTCAAAGAGCTTTTTGGGGAGGTTAACGAAAAAGAGAAAGACCCTCTTGTGCGCGAGGTGCTCCTAAACGGCGAGAAGATCAACCGCGGCGATATGAAAACGGTGCGCAATCTTTTGCCGCTCAATGCAAAGCAGGAGTGTCTGAGCTGCCACGTCAATGCCAAAGTGGGGGATACCCTAGGGGTGATCGATGTGGAGCAAAACCTTGTAGATATTATCCAAGAGACCTTTTTGGATTACGTCTATTTCTTCTTTATCGTTATCCCGCTCTTTATGGTGGCGGCATTTTTGGCTTCGCGCTACACCTCCAAGCATATCACCTCTTCGCTCGATCTCTTCCGCGCGAAGGTGGAGAATATCAACTCCATTAAAGATTTCAAAGCGTTCGATTCGACCGATATCGATCTGAAATTCGGCGAAGTAAACGCCATCATCTCCCACGTCAACGAACTTGCCAACAAACTCAAGGACATAGCGGTAGATAAAGACCTGCTCGAGTTCGAGGTGCAGCTGCTCGATAAATTTATCATCACCTCCGAGGTGGTAAAAGACTGGCGCGATTATATCGGGGAGCTTTTGGGGGATATCAACCGCGTTATGCCCACCTACACCCTTATGACGATCTTCCGCGTCGGGGACGACCATTTCGAAGTGGATATTTTCTGGCACGGTATCCCCTCGGCAGAAGTGAAAAACAAGTTTGAGGAGTTTGTCGCAGCGTCGATCAGAGAGAACGAACACTTTTTGGGCTACACCGATTATGCGATCAAACACAACACCTCAAATCACAACGTTTGTATCAATATGCGCGAGTACGAATCGTTTGCGCACCGTACCAAATCGCTCTTTTTAGATACCCCGAAAATCGGCGGTATCGTGGGACTAAGCGTGCAGTCGGAGGTGGTAACCGACCCTATCCGCCATATCGTGATCGACAGCATTCTCACCACTATGGCAAACCTTGTAGGTTCGGTTAAAGCGATCAACCGCTATACGCACGATTTGGAATATTACGCCAATCACGATCCGCTTACCGACCTTTACAACCGCCGTATTTTTATCGACTTTTTGGAGTACGAGATTAAGCGTTCGACCCACCACGGCTACAGCTTTGCCCTGTTCGTGATCGACTGCGACAACTTCAAACCTATCAACGACAGCTACGGGCACGCGTTCGGCGACATGTTTTTACAAAAATTTGCGGATATTTTGCGCTCCATCAAACGTCCCGAGGATATATTGGCACGCTACGGCGGGGATGAGTTTACGATCATTCTCCCCGAATGCGACCTCAAAGCCGCTTTGGCGATTGCACAAAGGGTAGTGGACGAGACGCGAGGGTTTAAACTTGAAACGCCCGATGGCAGCTTTGTAGGGATTACGGCGTCGATCGGCGTGAGTATATTCCCCGACCATGCCCAGAGCCAAAAAGAACTTTTCATCATCGCCGACGATATGATGTACCGTGCCAAAGAGGAGGGGAAAAACGGCGTGAAAGTCCCTTCCGAAGAGGATGTGCTCTCGGTAGTCAAAGAGCAAAAAGAGAAATCGGTACTCCTTGTCGATGCGGTGACCAACAACAAGATCGTTCCCTATTTTCAGCCTATTCGCTCTTTGGCAAGCGGCAAAAACGAGATTCACGAACTTCTTATGCGCATAGAGGTGGACGGCAAAATCATCTCGGCAAACGAATTTATCGAGGTTGCCGAGAGCATGAGCCTTATCAACCGTATGGACTTGATCGTAATCGAAAATGCGTTTAAAAAAGTGGTCGAGGAGGACTACAAAGGGGTTCTCTTTATCAACCTCTCCCCTAAATCGCTCGTGGTGGGCAACTACGCCGATGCGATTACGCAGCTGATCTACAAATACAACATTCCGCGCGAACACGTGGTGTTTGAGATCACCGAGCGCGAAACGGTGAAAAATTTTTCTATCTTGGAAAAATTCGTCCAAAATCTTAAAATGGCAGGGTACCGGTTTGCCATTGATGATTTCGGAAGCGGATTTTCATCGTTTCATTACATCAAAAAATTCCCGATCGATTACCTGAAAATCGACGGGGAGTTTATTATTAACATCAACAAAGACCCAAAAGACAAGGCGTTTGTGCATAGCATTCTTACCCTTGCCAAAGAGCTTGGGGTACAAACGGTTGCGGAGTTTGTCGAGGATGAAGATATCGTTGCGACACTCAGTGAAATGGGTGTCGATTATCTTCAAGGCTACCACATTGGCAAACCTTCAAGAGATTTTCAGATCAACTACTAAAGCGGGGAAAATATGGCAGACGTCAAAGGGTTTCAAGCAGATGCCAAAGAGCTGGAGATCCTCTACGTCGAGGACAACGACGCACTGCGCGTCAATGCCGCCAAACTTTTAGGGAAGTTCTTTAAAGACGTTCACACCGCAAGCGACGGAGCAGAGGGGTTTGCTCTGTTTCGCACCTTCCGCCCGCGCATCGTTATAACCGATATTAAAATGCCCAATCTCACGGGTACCGAACTAAGCCGCAAAATCCGCCGTCTCGATTCAAAAACCAAGATCATATTTATGTCGGCGTTCGATGAGAAAGAGTATCTCTACGAAGCGATCGAGGTGGGGGCGTTTCGCTACCTTAAAAAGCCCGTCAATCTTAACAATCTCATAGATATTCTCCATTTGGCGGTCAAAGAGATTAAGCACGAAGCGGACGAAGAGATTTTTCGGGAGCAGGTGCAAAACATCTTTAACTACCAAAGCGCGATGATCGTGATGTACCGCGAGAGTGAGCCTATTTTAGCCAACCAGTCGTTTTTGGATTTTTTCGCGGCGGAGAGCATGGTCGATTTTTGCGACAAGGTGCATGATCTTGGGTTGCTTTTTTTGGAGCACGACGGCTTTTTGTACGACCGCGAGGGGGTAGAGTGGTTTAGCGAGATCACTATCTACAGCGAAAAACTTTTTCACGTCAAGATGAAAGACGCAGAGGATACGGTGCGCCACTTCCTTTTGAAAGTGCAGAAAATCCCCCATCAAGAGGGGGTTTTAATGCTCTCTTTCGATGACGTAACGGAGCTTAATCTCCTCAAGCTTTTTGATGCAAAACAACTTCTTGCCGATGTCGCAGAACAAGACACTACGGCGATCTATAAGCTTTTACATGCCATCCAAAGAAATGCGGGAAGCGTGAATCTTTATAACTACTACAAAGGTTTAAGCATCACCCACCCCGCCGTTATCAGCGAGATAAAAGAGGAGACGGTGGTATTTAAGACCAACTTTATGCAGCAAAAAGCGATTCAGTACGAACAGAAGATGCTCATCGTCTCCGACGCGCTTCCCTATACGCTCGAATCTTCGGGTATCGTAAAGATCAGCTTCGAATCGCAGGCGGTACATGCCAAGAAGATGCGCTTTGTCAAAACATCCCCAATCGTGCGCAAAACGATCCGTTTAGTACCCGAAGAGGAGCACACCGTGAGCCTTTTTTTGAAAAACTCCAAATATCCGGGGGATGTGCGTATAGAGGATATCTCGGTCGATTCGGTGCGACTGAGCTTAAGCGCGCTTCCTGCGGGGTTGGAGGTTGAGAGCGAGGTGATTATCGACATGGTGCTCATGGCGGATCGAAAGCCGCTTATTATCAACACGGCGGCGACGCTTTTAAAAAAGATAGAGAACAAATACGATTTCTCTTTGGTGTTTATGTTCCACTATAAAACGGGGCAAAAAACCGAGATGATCCAGTATATCTCCAAGCGCCAAATGGCGATTATCCGCGAATTTAAAGGACTGCAAAATGGGTAACAACGAACATATTTTATACGACGACGGCGTGCATAAATGCGTGATGTTTAGTTTTGACGACGAGTCGCACGAGGATTCCTACCTTTCGGTAAACCAGTTTTTAATCGTGCAAAAAGGGAGCGCGATCCTTATTGACCCGGGAAGCGAAGCGATCTTCGGCGACCTGATGGATGCCGTGAGCAAGCACGTGGCGATCGAGAATATCAAATTTATTTTTCTCTCCCACCAAGACCCCGACGTCTCGGGTTCTATTGCGCAGTGGAGCGTGAGTACGAGTGCCAAATTTATTCTCTCGTCTCTTTGGGTGCGCTTTATGAGCCACTACGGGTTTATGGATATGTCGCGCATTATGGCGCTTCCCGACCACGGTGCGAAGCTGAACTTCGGGGAGCATTACCTTAAATTCGTCCCCGCTCATTTTCTCCATTCTCCGGGAAATTTCTCTCTCTACGATTCCGCTTCCAAAATAGTGTTTTCGGGCGATATCGGCGCGGCGATCGTAAATGCGATCAACAACCAAAAATATGTCGAGGATTTCGGTGCACATGCCAAGCATCTCGAGGGTTTTCACAAGCGCTATATGGGCTCAAACAAGCTTGCGCGCGCATGGGTAGAGGAGATCGAAAAACTCGACGTAGAGATGATTGCACCCCAACACGGATTCGTGTTTCGACGCCAAGAGGCAAAAGAGTTCTTGGCATGGTTTAAAGAGCTTCGCTGCGGCAGCGATTACCTAGACGAGCTTTATAGGTAGCCTATGCAACGTTTAGAACTGATCTTCGATGCAATCCCCAATATTATGTTGGTGGCAAACCGCCGCAAACTCTTTAAAGCAAACCGCGCGATGCTCGATTTTTTCGGGGTAAAAAATACCGAAGCGTTCCGTGCAAAACACCGATGTATCTGCGAGTTGTTTTTGGAGGAGGAGGGGTGCGTAAAAGATACGATAGAGGGGATCTACTGGCTTGAGTATCTCGCCGCACACCCCCAAAGAAGTTTCAAAGCGGCGCTAGAGAGGAAGGGGAAGAAATATTATTTTCAGCTCTCGGTGCAGGATCTTCACTACGAGCTTGATGAAGCCTATTTGATACTTCTTAACGACATTACCGAGATAGAGCTTCAGCGCGAACGGCTGGAGTTTGCGCTTCGCGGCAGCAGCGACGGGCTGTGGGATTGGAATCTGCTTACCAACGAGGTTTATTTCTCGCCGCGTTGGAAAGAGATGCTCGGCTATAAAGACGACGAACTCCCCTGCGCTCTTGAGCAATGGGAAAAACGGGTGCACCCAGACGATCTGCAAAATGCGCTAAGCGACATTAACCATGCCATAGAAAACAAAACCTTTTTTTACCATAATATCCACCGTTTGCGCCATAAAGAGGGGCATTGGGTATGGATTCTCGATCGGGGGGATACGATCGTCGATAAAGAGGGGCGCGCGGTACGGATGCTCGGGTTTCACACCGACATAAGCGATTTGAAAAACTACGAAGCGCAGATGCTCGAAAAAGAGGAGATCATGCTTGCGCAGTCGCGTCATGCGGCGATGGGGGAGATGATAAGCATGATCGCCCACCAGTGGCGTCAGCCTATCAGCATCATCGCTATGGAGGCAAATACCGTCCTCGCCGATATCGAGCTTGGCATGTTGCAAGAAGATGCACTTAAAGAGACGGCGGAGGGTATCCTCAAACAAACACAGGAACTCTCCAAAACGATCGATGATTTCAGAAACTTTTTTAGACCCGACAAACAAGCGGAATCTATCCGTTTTGAAGCCCTTTTGGATGAAACATGCGGGGTGATAGAGGGCTCTTTGGCGTACCACAAGATCGACTTTATTCGGGAGTACGACCAAGAGATCGAGATATTCACCTACTCGCGGGAGTTGATGCAGGTGCTTATCAACATTATCAAAAACGCGCAGGAAGCTTTGGTGGAACAAAACATAGAGGCAAAAAAGATAACGCTGCGCGCATATAAAGAGGGGGAGAGGTTTTTTATATCGATCTGCGATAATGCAAAAGGGGTCAAAGAGGCATACAAAGAGAAGATATTTGAACCCTACTTCACGACAAAAAAGGCACGCGAGGGAACGGGGCTTGGACTTTACATCAGTAAAATTATCGTTCAAAAGCATTTACAGGGTAAAATATCACTCAATAATGAAAAAGAGGGAGCCTGCTTTATCGTAGAGCTTCCCTTGGTACTTCAACAAGAGGGCACGACGGAGTAAAAGATGGAAAATACTTATATAGCACGCCAACCTATCGTCGATAAACAGGAACACATATTCGCCTATGAGCTGCTTTATCGCGATGCGCAAGGGCACGGCGGCGTAGAAAACGGACGCTATGCAAGCGTTTCGGTGATTACGGGAGTGTTAAACAAGTTCGGTACCCATAAGCTTTTGGGGGGGCGCAAAGCATTTGTGAAGATCGACGAAAAATTTTTGATGAGTGATATGATTCTCAGCGTGCCCAAGGAGTTCTTCGTATTCTCCCTGCTTGATACCATAGAGATGCACGAGAGAGCACTCGAGCGCATAGAAGCACTTGCGTCGCGCGGGTATGAACTATGCATCAACGATACCCGTTTTACGTACGAAAATTTTAAGCGCTACGAGAGCGTACTTGGGTGTTTTAGCTATGCCAAGATCAATATAGCCGAGTGTGCGGGTTCGAGCGAGGCTCGCGACGTGATAGAGAAGCTTCGCATACATGCCATAAAGGTGATCGGAACGCGTATTGAAGAGAAAGAGCAAAGAGAGAGCGCGATACGACTCGGGTGCGAGTATTTTCAGGGGTACTATTTTGCAAAACCCAATATCATAGAAAATAAAAAGTTCGAACCCAGCCAGTTGGCTGTGATGAAACTCTATAGACTTTTAATGCAAGATGAGGATATAGATGCGATAGCGGGCGAGTTTGAGAAAAACTACGCGATTTCGGTGCAGCTACTGCGTTTTATCAACTCCGGAGCGTTTTCGTTCCGCAATAAAATCTCGTCGATCCGCCACGTCATGGTGCTTGTGGGGCGCAAACCTTTGGCTCAGTGGCTGATGCTGATGATCTACTCCAAATCGGTCTCAAAGCTTGATGAATTCTCCCCTTTGATGCTCCTTGTCAAATCGCGTACCGAGTTGATGGAAGCATTGGTGCGCTCAGTAGCGCCCAACGCTTCAGTCGAACTTTTGAGTGAGGCGTATTTTGTTGCGGTGCTCTCACTCATCGATACGATCTTTGAGGTGCCTCTTGAAGAGATTTTGGTGCACTTAAACGTCTCTGATGAGATCGTCAATGCGATTTTAAAAGATGAGGGGCTTTTGGGAGAGCTGTATGCGCTTATACGCCATATCGAGTCTTTCGATACACAAGCGATTACCCGGTTTGTGCAAAAATACAAGGTGCCTCACGAGAAGATAGACGCTGCGATTTTTAAAAGTATCGAGAGCGTCAATAAGTTTGAAGAAGCCAAACACGAAGCGTAATATTGTTATAATGGCACACTTCTTTTAAGGTGCCCCGATGCAAACGATCCACACGAAATTCTCTACCCTTTCTCTCTCCCATGCCATGCTCCAAAATTTGGAGCGCATAGGCTACAACGAGATGACCCCCATCCAAGCCGCCGCACTTCCCAGCGTACTTCTTGGCAAAGATATCATTGCCCAAGCCAAAACGGGAAGCGGCAAAACCGCAACGTTCGGGATAGGGCTGCTGAGCCGTTTGGATGTAAAAAAGTTTCGCGTCCAGTCGCTTATTCTCTGCCCTACGCGTGAACTCGCCGATCAGGTGGCGAAAGAGTTGCGGATGTTGGCAAAGTTTGCGCACAACATTAAAATTCTCACCCTCTGCGGGGGTGCGGCGTTTGGTCCGCAGTACGGTTCGCTCCAACACGGTGCGCATATCGTGGTGGGAACCCCGGGGCGTGTTTTAAAACATTTGCAAAAAAACTCCCTTAACCTTGAGAACCTCGAGACACTTGTGCTTGATGAAGCCGATCGTATGCTCGATATGGGGTTTATCGAAGAGATCGAAGCGGTTTTGGCATTTGCGCCCAAAGAGCGCCAAAGCCTTTTGTTTTCGGCTACCTATACCGATGAGGTGCTCGCTATCAGCCGCACGATCCAAAACGACCCCGTGAGTATCCGCATCGCCGAAGAGGAGAGCAAGAACAAGATACTTGAGAGGTTTTACGAGACCGAGGATAAATTTGCGACGCTTTTAAAAATTCTATCTACCTACAAACCCAAAAACGCCATCGTTTTTACTAACACCAAAGCAGAGGCGGACGTTTTGGCGCAGGAGATGCAGGGACATGCCATAGATGCGCTCGCACTTCACGGCGATTTGGAGCAGTATGACCGTAACGACGTGTTAGTGCAGTTTGCTAACAAAAGCTGCCGTGTGTTAGTTGCAACCGACGTTGCCGCGCGCGGGCTTGATATTAAAGAGCTTGCAATGGTCGTAAACTACGATCTGCCGCACACCCAAGAGACCTATACCCACCGCATAGGGCGTACGGCAAGAGCGGGGGAAGAGGGGCTTGCAATGAGCCTCTACACAAGCTACGAAGCGCAAAACGCCGAGGAATTTGCAGGGGGTGAGCGGGAGTTTTTAGATGCTTCTTCGTTGGCATGTGAGAGAGATTTTAGTATGCTCAGCGAGTATATCACTCTCGTGATCGAAGGGGGCAAAAAAGAGAAACTTCGCGCAGGCGACATCCTCGGCGCACTCACGGGCGAGGGGGGCTTGAGCGGGAGCGAGATCGGCAAGATCGACATTTACGAGCGCCAAAGCTACGCGGCGATACAAAGCTCTAAGATAGACGATGCGTACGACCGCCTCAAACACGGCAAAATCAAAGGGAAAAAGTTTTCTATCTGGATCTTGTAGATGCACGAGCTCAAATACCTTCACCACTACCATGAGAGCACAAAAGAGCAGGTGCGAAAGTTGATCCAAAGCGATCGCCTCCAAGAGCATCTGCAAAAAAAATACCCCGCTCCACATGCCATAACCGACGACAAAACCCTTTTTGAGTATGTGCAAAAGCTTAAAAACGAGCATATGAAAAAAGCGCCGCCGCTTAGTAAAGCACTTTATGATGGCAAGATCAACGTTATTCACAACGCTTTGGGCACCCATCATTTTATCTCACGCGTGCAAGGGGGCAAGCTCAAAGCCAAAAACGAGATAAAAATCGCCTCGATGTTCAAAAACGTCCCCGAGGAGTTTTTACGCATGATCGTCGTGCACGAACTCGCCCATTTTAAAGAGAAAGAGCACAACAAAGCGTTTTACAACCTTTGTGTCTACATGGAACCGAACTACCATCAGTACGAATTTGATCTGCGCCTCTACCTCACCCATCTTGAGAGCGCGCAAAAGATTTGGTAGCTTGCAAGATTTCGTTACCCTGAACTCGATTCAGGGTCTAGGTTCCCTAAGAGGTCTATTGAGTAATTTTCTGCATCACGCTTTAGCGTAGAAGCCTCATTTTGGTATGGCATGTAGGTGGATTGAATATAAAATTTCGTTAATACTATTATAAGTTTTATCCACTACAATATTTGCAAATTTCCAAGGAGTTTCAATGAAAAACTTTATCTCGAAAATCGCTTTGGCGACGCTGTTGCTTTCTCCCGTTTCCCTTTTTGCCGAGAGCGCGAAAAATCTTATGGTGATCGTAACGACTGATGACGATCTTACGCAGTTCATGTCGATGGTGCTTTCGGTCGAATCGCAGGCTAAGGGTGCCAAAGTGGGCGTATTGCTTTGCGGCAAAGCGGGTGATTTGGCTATAAAAGGTTCTGAGGAGGTGTTTTTCAAGCCTAAAAACGTCTCTCCGCAGATGTTGCTAAAAAAGCTGATCAAAAACGGAACCGAAGTGGGGATCTGCCCGCCGTATCTGCCTAACAACGGCAAAACAAAAGCAGACCTACTCGAGGGTGTGCAGGTGGTAAGCCCGCCAGATATCGCCGAGCGTATCTTGGATAAAGACACAAAAATCCTCAGCTACTAAAAATCTGCCCAAAAGGGCAGGTTTTAGGCTATTAGCAACCTTCTCATCGAATCGAAAAATCCGTTTATAATCCCTTTGTGAAACAACAACTCTTGGATGTAGCCGTCGTAGTCTTTCCCTTGATTGCGCAGAAATTTTAGCAGATGCTTTTCGGAGGCTTCTACCCCCTCTTTTTCTTCTATGGCAAGCAGCTCTTTATAAAGCGGCTCTATTTTTTTTATGGCATGTTCGGGTGCTGCTTTGCGCAGGGCGAGGTACCCTTCGGGCGTTTTATCGAAGGGGTGTAGCTTTGTCTCAAAACTTGTCGTAACCCAGTAGTAGTCGCCGTTTTTGGTTCTGTTTTTTACCAAAGCGATCATGTTTTGGTTGTTTTTAAGACGTTGCCACATCCATTTGAAAACCACCTTTGGCATGTCGGGATGGCGAATGATGTTGTGGGAAGTGTTGAGCAGTTCTGCTTCGGTGTAGCCGCTGATCTCGCTGAAATATTTGTTGCAGTATTTGATATTGCCCTTAAGGTCGGTGCGGCTTAAAATCGATTTTATGTTGCTGAGTTCTATTTGTTTGGGTGCTTTTTGCATAAAAAACTCCTTGTTTTTGAAATTGTACGGAATGAAGGTTACGTTTTTGTAGCAGTTTTTTGAGCGTTAGTAACTTCACAAAAGCCTAATGCAATTTTTGTTCGAGAGGTGAGATGCCCCTAAAAAAGGGGAGCCTAAGAGAAATGGGGGCGTATTTGGGCGACCCACTCTTTGATCCGATCGGCACTTAGGTCGTCTTGGTTGTTCTCATCCAAAGCAAGTCCTACGAACATCCCATCGACCACCGCGGTAGAATCGTCGAACTCATACCCGTCCGTAGGCCAGTTTCCTACGATGTTCGCACCGAGTTTAACAAGTTTGGCATGGAGGGTACCCATCGCATTTAAAAAATAATCGCCGTAGTCCTCTTGGTCTCCAAGCCCAAAAAGCGCAACCGTTTTGCCCCCGACACCCTCGGCGGTGATATTTTCAAAATACTCCTCCCAGTCGTCTTGCAAATCGCCGTCCCCCCATGTAGAGATACCCATGATAAGCGCGTCGTAGTTTTGCATAGCGTCGCTTTTTGCATTGCACACGTTCTCTAAAGTGATATCCATAGCACCCATTTGTGCTTTGATTTCGTTTGCCATATTTTCGGTGTTGCCCGTCGATGTCGCGTAAAAAAGTCCTATTTTCATATGTTTCCTTCAGTGTGAATTTTATTTTCTGTTGCAAAATGTAAATGAATAGGGGATCAGCTTGATCTCCCTTGCGTCTTTGGCATGTTGAATGCGGATATGTTTTTGGAAGTTTTGTGTTTTTGGGTAAACCAAGTAGCATTGGTCTATCGGTTTCGTATGCAGGTCGTCTAAACTTTGTGATATCTCCTTTGTTCTTGATGCAAGGCGACTTGGATCAAGCCGCTTCCATTGGGGGTAGAGTCGGGTTGTAATACCGTTTTGGCTGATGTGGATATAGGGGTAATCGAGGGTGATCTTTTTGTCCCCCTCGCGCGGGATCCGTTTATATACCGTTTGCGCAAACACCATATCAAGATCCATCATCATCTCGATCTCTTTGCCGTTAAAGATCATCGCCATAAGCTGTGCCGCGGGATGTTTGTACTCTTTTTTCGGTTTAAAACGGCTCCAAAATACGTGTTTGTCGCTAAGGTAGCGAAATTTTTCTAGGCTGCTTACTTTGAAAAATCGGTTAAAAAGCAAAGACTCTTCGATATAGATTTTCCGCACCCTTTGGGGATGCTCGGGGCGGAGCTTGTAGATGGGAAAAAACGATTCGATCTTTTGGATAAAGATACTCAAAATATCCGCATCAAACACGTCGGCATCTTTGGTGCAGATGCGTGCTTTTGGAGATAAAAACTCGTTGATCATCGTAAAAAACATCTTTCTTTTGCGTCGTAACGATTCCACTTGGTACGATTTCGGCAGAATCTCTTTGATCTTGTCGTTGCAATGTGCAAAGCCTATCTTTCGCATATCGACTCCTTTTTAATAATAGTTATCAAATAGTAAGATAAATAAGCTTAAGATATTATAATAATCGTTATCGTTTAATATCTATAGGGTTATATTGTGTCATTTTGCATAGAGGACGTCTCGTTACAAAACTTTTTGAAGTTGTATTTTTGGGGTGAACATATCTTGTTTATTGGGCTACTATATATTTCTATCGAGACGAGGGGAAAATAGTACACTCAAGAGTTTCTTTGAAGAATGTGTTATAATTTTCGTATGTTCAAAAAAGGAGGCTATTATGGACGTTTCACGCTATACGTTTCAAACCCCTTACCCTCATCAGGTGCAGATCGGCAGACTCGATCCGAGCGTAAAACAAGAAGAGGAACAAAACAAACAAAACGCTTCGTTGGTGCAAAATACGAACCAAACGGCGCAGCAGGCACAAAATTTTCAGGCATCCCAAACCAAAGAGGTGGAGCCGAGTGTCGCGCCGCAGCACGAGTTGGATACGTACGCGTAGAGGGTTCTTTTAATCGGTGTTGGTGCCGTGAACTGCTCGGTCGCGACCCGATTTTTTTGCTATAAAAAGCGCCTTGTCTGCCTCTGCAATGCACTCTTCCATGAATTTGCGGGATGTTTCTTGTATTTCACTCGGGTAGGTCGATACGCCGAGACTGGCCGTTATTTTGGTTGCAACGATACAAATTTCGGATATGTGTTGCCTGATACGTCGGGCGATCTCCAGAGACTCCTCCCTGTTTGCTCCGTGGAGCAAAACGATAAACTCCTCACCTCCCCAACGGGCTACAAAGTCGTTCCCCCTGCACCCTTGTCGTATCGCGTCGGCGACCGCTTTTAAAACGGCGTCGCCCGTTTGATGACCGTATGTGTCGTTGATGTTTTTAAAAAAATCGATATCCACTATTGCCAAACTAAATACTTCGGGGTTGCGTACCCTGTTGTGAAGCGTCCATGCAAAGTGTTCTTCAAAACAACGTCTATTTTTTAGCCCCGTAAGGGAATCGGTACTCGCCATAAGTCTGAGGTTCTCTTCTAGCTCTTTGAGTTCCGTCAAATCGTTATGCGCACCTAGCATACGAACAGGTTTTCCCTCGCTGTTTCGTATGGCAATACCACGGCAGCGCACCCAAATCGTTTTGCCGTTTTTATGACGGTAGCGAACGATTTGATCGTAGGGATGGTCGGGGTTTTCACAATGTTTTTGAAAATTTTCTATGGCAACTTTGAGATCACCGGGGTTGATCAAATCCTGCCACTCTTTGGCTAAATGTTTCTTCTCGCTCGGATCGTACCCCAAAAGTTCCCAAAACTTTGCATTCATCCATTCATTTTCAGGGTTTTCAATATCCCAATACCATAAACCGTCAAGCGAACCGTTTTGTAAAAAGTCGAAATATAGAAGGATCCGTTGCAATCAATGCATAGAGCTCTTTTTTTAAATAATGTGTCTCATCCATGTAACTTACCTCCGATTGTTCGACTGCCCATTACAATAGTATATAAAAAGAAAGCTAAATAAAGGATCGCAAAGCAGATTTAATCCATCCAGCGTGTCGGGTCATACCCCTCGCTCGGTCGCACGAGGGTTGTTCCCTCAAGTGTTTTAAGCAGGGTGAGGGTTTTTGAACCATCTACGGCACTCACGTTTTCCCCCACCGATTCAAATCCGAATTTTTCATAGATTTTCTTGGCATGTGAGTCTGCTACGACGCTCACGCATACCTGCTTGTACAACACGCTTGCCTCTTGCAAAAACTGCTCAAGCATGGCGCTAGCGATCCCCTGTTTTTGAAACTTGGGTAAAACCGCCATCGAGATCACGGGGGTCTGTTCGTCCATAAAAGCTTGGCATGCGTGTTCAACCTGCATCTTTCGCGACCAGATCGCTCCTGCCACCTCATGCTCCACCATCGCATAGAGCCCCAAATCTTTTCGGGTAAATCCGTAGAAATCTTTGTAGATGCCAAGCTGCGGTACATCCTCCAAACTTTTGCCCAAAACGTCCAAACGGTAGGCGTAGGGGAGCATTTTGTTCACGATATACTGCTCGCTAGAACGTAAAAAATAGAGTGTCGGTGTCATAGTACAAGTCCTAAACTAACTTTTTGTTTCTCTTTGTCCACCCCTAGAACCTCTATCTGAGGAAGGTATTGGTTGAGCGAGAGCACCTCTAGGGGGTGGGAGATGCGTGAAGCGCTCATTTTGGAGATGTGGATCATCCCGTCGTTTTTGAGTCCGATATCCACGAACGCCCCAAAATCGGTGATATTGCGCACCACGCCCGAGACGAAGCTCCCTACTTGGAGAGCGTTGATATCGGTAAGGGAGTCTTTAAACGGGATAGCGGGGAGTTCGCTTCGCGGGTCAAACCCCGGTTTTGCAAGCTCTTTGGCGATATCTTTGAGGGTTTCTAAACCTACATGCCAAGCCTCTGCAAGGGCTGCCAAATCGGCATTTTGCAAACCTTGGGCTTGAAGTTTTTTGGCTATTTCGTAGCTTTCGGGGTGTACGCCCGTGTTGTCCAAAATATCGCTTCCCTCTTTGATGCGCAAAAATCCCGCCGCCTGCTCATAGGCTTTTGCACCCAGACCTTTTACTTTTAAAAGCTGTGATTTGGCGCGGAATGCACCGTTTTTCTCCCGAAATTCGATGATGTTTTTTGCCACGCTTTTGGTGATCCCTGCTACAAATGAGAGGAGCGAGAGCGATGCGGAGTTGAGATCCACCCCCACGCGGTTTACGAGGTCAACGGTCACGTCGCCGAGTTTTTTTTCTAAAAGCTTTTGATCGACGTCGTGCTGGTACTGCCCTATCCCCAAGGATTTCGGGTCGATTTTCACCAGTGCCGCCATCGGGTCGCGCAGACGCTGGGCGATGGAGATAGCACCCCGAACGGTGACATCAAGATCCGGGTATTCTTCCGATGCGATTTTCGATGCGCTATACACCGATGCACCCGCTTCGCTCACTACGGTGTAGCTGAGTTTGACCCCATCGCGAGAGAGTCTGGCGAAAAACTCCGTGGTTTCTCTCGAGGCTGTACCATTGCCGATGGCGACCGCGCCGATAGTGTATTTTTTGGCAAGTTTTTCGATGATTCGCTTAGAACCTTCGTAGTCGTTTTTGGGTTCGGTAGGGTAGATCACGGCGTGTTCTAAAAAGGTTCCGTTCTCATCGATAAGTGCGAGTTTGCACCCCGTACGAAATGCAGGGTCAACCCCCAAGATCACCCGTTTGGTCACGGGCGGGGTGAGAAGCAGCTGCGAGAGGTTTTTCCCGAAAGTGTTGATAGCCCCCAGATCGGCGCGCTCTTTGAGTATGGCATGTACCTCCCGCTCAAGTGAAGGGAGCAAAAGGCGTTTGAGCCCGTCCTTGTACGCCGCAAATAAAAGCTCTTTGGAACCCTTGGCATGTCGGGGGATTTTGTAGCTTTGGATGTTGGCTTCGAGGCGCTCGGTGTCTAGGGAGATTTTCACGCTCAGCTGTTTCTCTTTGACGGCGCGCATCAGTGCCAAATAGCGGTGGCTCGGGATATAAGCGACCTTTTCCGATTTTTCGGCAAAAGAAGCATAAAGTCCGTTAGGGTCAAACTCTTTTGCTTTTTTTATTTCGAGGCTGCCGCTGCGCAACATGGCATTGCGGATCGTTTCGCGCTCCCTTGGCATGTCGGCATAGCGCTCGGCTAAAATATCCCGTGCGCCCCCAATCGCTTCTTCGAGAGAGGCGACGCCGTTTTTGACGAAAGTTTTTGCTTTAGCTTCAAACTCCTGCATCTCCAAACGCCCGCTCTCTAGCATATCTGCAAGCGGCTCAAGCCCTTTGGCGATCGCGGCACTCGCGCGGGTGTTTTTCTTTTCCTTGAAAGGTCGGTAGATATCTTCGAGTGCGTTGAGGGTTTGCGCCTCCTCTATGGCATGTGCGAGTTCAGGGGTTAAAACGGCGCGCTCGGCGATAAGGCGCGAGATCTCCTCTTTGCGCACAAGAAGCTTTTTGGCGCTCTCATACACCGTCTCAAACTCCCGAAGGGTCGCATCGTCGGCACCTCCCGTGAGCTCTTTGCGGTAGCGGGCGATAAAGGGGATGGTGGAACCCTCATCAAGAAGTTTGAGGATATTTTCAATGACGTTTTTTGAAAGGTTTGTTTTTTGGGTGAGAAGAGTAACGAGATTATTCATGGCATGGGTACTTTTTGCGCAATTATATCTTCATAGGTTTAAGAAGAGTACAAAAACGGGATAAAAAAGAGACAATATAACGTATTTAATCGGTTTTAAATATTATTAATTGTATAACTATTATTTTTAAGCGGAAATTATAATGAACAAAAGGCACCCTTATGACAAGATATTTTCAAAATATGGAGATTACGAAAGTTTACAAACTCTCGATGTTTGTTATCGGTTTGAGCGTAGTACTTTCGTTTAGCTATATTTTTTCGCTTATGGAGAAGCAAAAAGAGTACGCTTCCCTTGTCGCCAAAAGTGCGCAGCAGAGGTTTTATTTTGAGAGGCTTTACGCTTTGCTTGAGGAGTATCAAAAAGAGCCGACCACGCGGGGTGCGGGGCATTTGCACCTTTTGATGCAGACGATGCGTAAAGAGCACTCTGCCATTGCCTCTTCGTTGGAGGCACTCGATTTTGGGATCGAGAATATCTACACCCGTGGCTACAAAGGGACGCTTCTCGAGGGTGTGTATGAGAGAGCGTCGGCTTTATCGAAGCTTGAAGCGACAAGCGTAGCCCATTTTTTGAGGCACCACAAAGAGGGGCTCTTTTTGCTTGATAGCGGCGTGCGCACCATCGAAAAACAAAGCGACAGACTCCAAAATATGCTTCTCTACCAAGGGGTGTTCGTTGCGGCGGTTATTCTGGCGGTGGCATGGTTTGTGTCGGCATTTATTTTTACCCCGCTTTTGCGCAAACTCACCCATAAACATGCCACGATTGCAGGGCTCAATACGATGCTCTCGGAAAAGATCATGCAAAAAACCCGCCACCTTGAAAAAATCCTCGACATCGTCAACCAGTATGTTTACACCAGTATTACCGACAAGCGGGGCGTTATTACCTACGTGAGCGACGCGTTTTGCGAACTAAGCGGCTACAGCCGCGAGGAGCTTTTGGGAAAAACCCACCGCATCATCAAACACCCCGATAATCCCTCCGAGAGCTTCAAACCTTTGTGGGATACCATCACGGCAGGGCAGACCTATAAAGCGGTGGTGCAAAACCTCCACAAAGACGGAAGTTCCTACTGGATCGAATCCTACATCGTCCCCGACGTTAACGAAGAGGGGAAAATCATAGGCTACCAAGCGTTCCGCCGCAACGTCACCGATAAAAAGATGCTCGAAGAGCTGAACAACGAACTCGAAGAGCGGGTAGCCGACCGCACCAAAGAGATCGAGAAAATGGCGGTAACCGACCACCTCACGGGGCTTTATAACCGCCACCGTTTCAGCATCGAGATGCAAGAAGCGCTCGATATCTACAAGCGCTACAAAACACCCGTCTCTCTCGCGGTGATCGATATAGATTTCTTCAAAAAGATCAACGATACCTACGGACATGCCATAGGGGATTACGTGCTCGTTACCTTTGCCAAAATCTTGCGCCAAAAAGTGCGCTCTACCGACAAACCCGCACGCTGGGGAGGGGAGGAGTTTGTGGTACTTTTTCCTAGTACCGAACTTGATGAAGCGGTAGTGGCGGTGAAAAACTTTTTAGCCACCATCAGAAAATTCCACTTTAGAGATGTGGGCGAAGTTACGTTTAGTGCGGGGGTCACCAAGCTCGAAGCGGGCGACGATGCCGAGTCGTTCATGCACCGCGCCGACCTGCTGCTTTACGATGCGAAAAACAAAGGGCGCAACAGGGTGTGTTTCTAAGCTATCGCACGCACTCCCTCATCATTCACTCCTCGTGCTCAGTTTTTTCTTTTGACTGGCTTGGTTGAGCGCTTTTGTCTCTACCCCGTACAATTCTGCCAAATCACGACCTAGCATCACTTGTAGTCCATTTCTCATTGCAACCTCCCTAAAACCTCTAAAGCTTCCATCTCAAACTTTGAAAATGCAAACCACTTTTTGCCTAAATCTTTGAGACTTGCCCCGATGTGGTAAATCTCTGTGCTATCAAGTATCAAAAATCTATCGTGTGCTTTTTTGAACTCTACAAGCTCTATGTTTTTATATTGGGCTTTGTATTTTTGAAAGTCCAAATTTAGCTGTTTTGAGATGGCATGTGTATAAATCTTGATTTTGAGATTTGGATATTTGCTAAAAAGTGTAAAAACTGTCTCATCAACATAATTGTCTATCAGCACCACTTCACTTTTTGCACTTTTTAACAAATCATTCACAAAAGCATAGGCATCATAAATCTGCCCATCATAAAAGATTCCGTGTTTTGCCTGTATTGTATTATTTTCAAGACCTTTTGAGATATTTGCTACTTGTGATTTGAGAAGCGAAACATCATTTTCAAGCTCTTTAAACCTCTCATGAGTGATTTTTTCAGAGTTTATAACATAACGATTGCTTATATAATCTCTTAAAACCGATGTAGCCCATTGTCTAAATTTGGTTGCTTTTTTTGAATTTACCCTATACCCCACAGATAAAATCATATCTAAGTTGTAGTAGTTTATTTTTCTTTTCTTGCCATCTTGTGCAACCTGTTCCAAAATGGAACAGGTTAAATCTTTTGACAGTTCTTCAGATTTATAAATATTACCAATATGTTTTACAATCGCAGGACGATTCACATCAAAGATATTTGCTATATCATTTGCACCAAGCCAAATAGTATCTTTATCTAAAGATATTTTTAGTTCCAATTCCCCATCATTATAAGTTACTTCATTTTTCATTTTAAGTTCCTAACGTTCATTGCACCCATACTAGCAAAAGAATTTATTTGCATTAAAAAATATGACATTTTGCAATTTCATCATCGTTACTATCTCAACCATCTATTCAAAATATACTCCGCATTGCCTCGTTCCGATGCTCTGCGTGGGAACGAGGGGATGGAGTTCAAATTTTTGAGTTATGTTATTCATTTGTAACTCCGATTTCAATATTCATCATTTTATTGTAATGATTAATATTGTCTGATTCTTCAAATATATTTTTAAATGCTTCTTTAAACAAACTCACATCTATCTCTTTAACATCGGAGATATTTGTTTGGTCAGAATGAGATTCTCTGTCAATGTATCTTAAAAATGCACCATATTTTATAGAGTCAAGTTTATTTATGGACTCTTTCATCTTTTCATTATCAATAAATCCAAAAAAATTCTCAAGTATATTTCGCATTGCATTTGCCAAAATATTGTCGTGAGCATTTCCATTTTCATGATCTTTTAATATTTTCCAATAAGCCTGATAATCATTTTGTATTTCATCTTGTAGCATTTCTAAAATTGAAGAAGATTTATCGTTGCCTCTAACTATTCTAAAAAGCTTTTTATCTTTTTTATTGTGAATTTTACAAAGCTCATGAAAAAAGTACATGCTATGAGTTAGTACAAAAATTTGTAAATAATTTGAAGTTTCGAAAAATTCTTTTTTTATGAGTTGTGCAATATTAAAAATATAGTTATGTGATAAGCTAGATATGGGGTCATCTATTACAACTATTTTATTTTGAATCTCCTCTGTTTCATTCTCTTTACCTTTGCAAAGTTCCACAAAGTAAAGAAAACTTATAATCATTTTTTCGCCCTCACTTAGCGATTTAAACTCTGGTTTACTTTCACTCTCTCTTACAATTCTGTAAAACTTATCTTCGAAAGGCTTTATTTCAAAACCATGCAACCCTAGCAAAGCCAAATGATAGTTAATTGATTCGATAGCTTTTTCAATATTGATTGTTTTGTCTTGATTTTCCTTGATTATATCTCTTTGAGTTTTTATATCATTTTGGATTTTTGTAATAGCATCATTAATTATTTTGTCTTCTTTCTCTAAATCTTTTATATCTTTTTCATAAGTCGAGATGTGTAAATCATACTCCCATCGCATTATTTCCCAGAACTCTTTTTTAATGTTGTCTTTTACAGCTTTTTTATTTTTTATTTTTTGATTGTGTTCTGTAATTTCTTGATTGATTTTTTCTATAAGTTCATTAAAACCGTTTATTGCTTGGCTAGAACTTTGAAGCGAAACTCTATTGCTTGGAAGTTTTATTTTATTTTCGATAGCAATTATATTTTGAGATAAAACCGTAAGTAGTTTTGTATGTAAGCTTTCAAGTTCTATTTTTACAGCATTTGCATAATCATTAACTAAAAATGAATCTAAAGCTGGAATAGTATTTTTGATTGTCTGATATTGAGATTTTAATCTTTTCAATAAATTAATCTTATCCTCGTAAGTTTTATCAAAGTAGTTTTTTATCTCATCAGCTAAATTCTTTGTAACCGTTTTTTGTTGACAAAATGGGCAACTTGTAGTTTCGTTTATCTCATTCGGTAAATAACTTAGACCCAGTTTCACCCAATCAGAATTTTGAAATGTTTCTATTAAATTTGCAACTGTGCTATCTTTATTTCCCACAATAACCTCGTCAAAAATAGTATTGCTTTCAAGTTCAATTACCCCACTTAAAACAATTTTCTGGAGAGTGTCTAAATTAATAGCATCATCACCTTCAATTTTTGAAATCTCTTTTTTTAAATCATCCGTTGTTTTTGTAGGCTTGAGCGATGGCTTTACCAATGATTTAATATGGTTAAATAATGAATCTTTGCTGCCCTTAACACCTTCTAAACAATAATCTAAAATTCTATCTCCACCGCTAAAAGTTGTTTTAATGTTCCATATTTTTTCAGTGGCTTCAGACAATTTCTTTTTTTTCTTGCCATTCGCTCCGTTTATTTCATCTAGTTCTATTTTTTTTGCTTTTTCTTGAGTTTCTAATTTGTCAATTTCAGCCTTTGCATTTTTTACATTTTCTTCTGCTGTAACATTTGGTTCTGATATTGTAAAAACACCTTTTAAATCATCTTTTTCATAAAAATTTTCATTGATAAATTCTTGATTATATACAAGTATTTTTGCTGTTTTTCCACCAGAGATTGAACAATCAGTAAATTTACCATTGTTTTTATCTTTTAAAAAATTTGATAAAGTTGTTTTTCCTGTTGCGTTCAATCCATAAACAAGGTTTATTTTTTTATCTGTATTGAGTGCTCTTTCGTTTCTATAACTAGCGACATTTTTTAGTTTTATAGAAGTAATCATTTTCATTTTTCCTTGTTCGTCATCTCTTCATCACTTTCAAACGGTTTGGTTCGGTAGCATTGTTCTATGACTCTGTCTAGTGTGTGGTGGGCTTTTCGTAAGCCTTCGGGCATTTTGTCGGGGTCGTAGAGCCCAGCTAGGGTTTTTTTGTTGTGTTTTTCTCGCTCATTCGGCGCGACTTTAAAAAAGAGTTTTTTTCTTAAAGTGAGTTCGCCGTTTGGAACAGGCTTATCGTGGTCGCTTCCCTCTATCTTGCTGATAGTCGACTTTGGAGTGCCGTAGGCTGTAGGCAAGTCATAAATAAATGTATTGTTGTTAAAGTTTGCTACGAGAGTGTGAGGGTTATTTTCTATAACGGTCATACGGAATGTGCCTTGAGATGATTGTTTGTGATTGCAATTTCTGTCTATTTTATCGAAAATTTTCTAAGAAAGTTCTCTTGTTTCAAACGCTTTTGTTAAGAATAGATAAAAAAGTTTGCAAGTAAAAGATGAGGAGATCAAACAATGGTACAAAGGCGGGAGCGTGGGAACGAGGGGGTGCTTAAGTGCACTCTTTTACCATCCACTCCCACATGCCATAGCCGCTTGCGGTGTTGATGTGCCCTGCGTTTTGCAACACTTTCATCTCTATCCCCAAGGCTTTTTGGAGTTCTTGCGCTTCTTCGACGCTTAGGTAATGATCGTCGGTAGAGGTGATGAGAAGCGCTTCTTTGGCATGCAGCTCTTTTGGCGCTTCAAGCGGGAAAAAAGTGCTTAGTTCCGTGATGGTACAATCAAGCCTCGGGGGTGCGACGAGGTAGAGTTTTTGTACCTTTGGCATGTCAAAAAGCGAGCCGTCGTTGCAGAGGTGAAACCAGAGGATGTTTGCCAAAGAGTGGCACACCACGATATCGGGTTTGAAGCTTTGCATCTCCTCTAGCAGCTCTTTTTTCCACATGCCAAGCTTTGGCATGTCGGGGTCGCTGAGGGAGAGAAAACTGACACAACTGTAGTTTTTGGCGATCTCACATGCCAAGTGGCTTTGCCAGTGGGGGAAGTCGCTCCCTCCCCAGCCGTGCAGAATCAGGGTGCGCATTTTAGAGGCTTTGGAGGCGTTTGAGCTCTTCTTTGACCTTGGCGACATGCTCTTTGACCTTTACATTGTCCCAAATAGCGCGGATAACCCCTTGGGGGTCGATGATAAAGGTGGAGCGCACGATCCCCATATACTCTTTGCCGTAGTTCTTTTTCATGCGCCATACGCCGTAGCTCTGCATCATCGTCGTATCTTCATCACTTAGCAAGGTGATCTCGAGGTTTTGCTTTTCTATAAACGCGCGGTGGCGCTTGGTGCTGTCGGCGCTTACTCCCAAAATGATCGCGTCAAGGTCGCTAAAGTCGGGTACGGCAGCGGTGAATTCACACGCCTCGGTGGTACATCCCGGGGTGGAGTCTTTTGGGTAAAAATAAAGTACGATCCACTTTCCTTTGAGGTCGCGTGAGCAGATTTCGACGTCGTCTTGGTTTGGAAGGCAGAATTCGGGGGCGTTTTGGTTGATCTCTAGCATAGTTGTTTCCTTGTATTAAGTTGTACGGTACGGACTGAAGTCCGTGTTACGACGGTATGCCATAAAACTTGACCGTAACACAGACTTTAGTCTGTAAAGTGTTTGTAAAAACGGACTGAAGTCCGTGTTACGAGGGCTTGGCATGTCGTAACACAGGCTCTATCTTGTAAAAAAAGCGATTATACCGATGTTTTTCTTTTTTGATAATAAGCGTACCAGCCGCCCAAAACGATTAATACAACGATAAGGCTGAGGGTGATCTGTTTGAGATACTCTTTGATAAGCTCTTGATTCTCCCCGATGAAATACCCCAGCAAAACCAGTATAAGCGCCCAGATCCCCGCACCCAAAGCGGTGTAGAGGGAAAAGAGTTTTATATCCATCTTGGCAAGTCCCGCGGGGATCGAGATAAGCTGGCGGATACCGGGGATAAGACGCCCGATAAAGGTGGAAATGGGACCGTGTTTTTCAAAGTATTCGTCCATCTTTTTAAGCGCATTCTCTTTGATAAAGAAGTACTTGCCGTAGCGTGCCAAAAACCTTCTCCCCACAAACAGGGCAAGGTAGTAGTTGATAAACGCCCCCGCCAAAGAGCCCCCAAGCGCACATGCCATAACCGCCCACAGCGACATCTGCTCTTGCGAGACCAGATAACCCGCGGGGATAAGAACGATTTCACTAGGGAAAGGGATAAAGGAGCTCTCGATCGTCATCAAAAGGAAGATCCCAAAATACCCCCAATCAAAAATAAGATCGACTAACGATTGTGCCAACTCTTGGATCATTGCACGATTCTCTCAAGGTCTTGGATCATCAAATCAGCCGTGTTGTGGGTGTTGAGTGCCAAAAGCCCTTTGCTTTTGAGTTCCAAAGATTCGCCCAGCAGGGCAAGGAGAATCGAGTAGAGATTTTCGCTCTCGCGGTGGCACCATCCGAGGTTATTCTCTACGATAAATTTTGCATTGTGGTACTGATGATCCCCCGCGGCATAGGGGTAGGGGACGTAAAGGGCGGGAAGCCCGTTGGCGCAAAGCTCCCAAAGGGTGCTTGCACCCGCGCGGCTTACCGCCAGATCGGCACGGGTGATGAGTCGGTAAAGCTCTTTGGCAAAGCCGTAAAGCTCCGCTTCGACCCCGAGCGTCTCGTAAACCTCTTTGACCCTTTCAAAATCGTTTTCGCCGCATTGGTGGATGATGGAGATCCCTTTTTTTTGCAGTTCGGGTGCGACGCGCAGGGCGAGATCGTTGA